>Ga0163144_10007501_pt1 | contig 23913 bp, 19 predicted proteins | sample OliLak19BULKMAT1_FD_123175 | JGI IMG/M metagenome (GOLD analysis project Ga0163144, IMG submission 123175) | Freshwater microbial mat bacterial communities from Lake Vanda, McMurdo Dry Valleys, Antarctica - Oligotrophic Lake LV.19.BULKMAT1 | ecosystem: Environmental > Aquatic > Freshwater >...
GACCCTTTATGCGTGGCTGACCATTTATGTGTGGCTGCGAAGATAGAGCCGCCACGGCGTCGGCTTTGAGACGGGCGTTGCAGGCGGTCAGTTCGCGGATGGGTATGGTCGGGTCGTCGATTTCGATCACTTCGGGAACGAAAACCTGAAACTCATAGCCCCACTCACGCAGAAGTTGGGAGCGTCGGGGGGAACCGGATGCGAGGATAAGTGGGCTGAAGCTCATCGGAATTCCCCTGCGAAGAAGGGATTGTAGCGTTTTTCCTCGCCCACGCTGGTGAGTGGACCATGACCGGGAGCGAGGATGGTGGCATCGGGAAGGGTGAAGATCTTTTCCCGATTGTTCTTCCAAGCCTCGGCGAAGGAGACGATCCCGCCACCCATGGATCCGGCGAAAAGGGCGTCTCCCACCACGGCGAGGGGTTGAGCGAGGCCGTCGATGACGTAGGTCGTTCCCCCGATCGAGTGGCCGCGACAGGTGCGGGTCTCGATCCGCAGCGAGCCGATTTCAAACACGTCACCCTCCCGGAAGGTCGCTGCACCCGGCCAGGACTCCACCTCATTGACCCGGACCATCGCGTCGGGAAAGGCTCCCTTCAGGCGGTCGAGATCCGCGACGTGGTCGTTGTGGGTGTGGGTCAGAAAGATCGACTCAATCGCGACGCCGCGTTCCCTGACGGCCGCCACCAGGGGGCTGCTGTCAGTTCCGGTGTCGAAGAGAGCGCCCACCTTCGCCGACGGGTCATAGACCAGGAAGGCATTGACTCGCAGATCCCGGTAGCGAGTGTCCACGCCGAAGAGGCCTTCCAATTCATGCCGGCGCGGCGACCAGCTCCGGCTAGCGGATAGGGTCAGGGCCGAGGGATCGAGCTGCAGTTCTTTGGCGATCTTCGGGACGGCTCCCTCGTCGCAAAATTCCCCACGGAGCAAGCGGGCCAGCACATCGCGCGGCACCCCGGATCGCTCATGCAATTCCGATTCAGAGATGTGATGCCCCCGCATCGCTTTGGCGATGATGTCTTCAAAAAGGTCTTCGAGTGGGATGGGTTTGGTCATGCCGTAGATGGCGGGAAAGCCTGCCGAAGTGGAATTTTCGGATGATTTTGCTTGTCGAGGATTTTCAAAAATGGCAGGATCCGGGCGAGGTCGGTGTATTTACTTCGCCAATCTCAGCACTACATACGCCCTCCCTTCGGTCGATCGATTGGAGGGGGGCAATCATACCCCAATACAACGAAAGGAAAACCCAATGAAACCTACTGCCTCCAAAATCGGGGCCTTCACCCTGATCGAGCTGCTGGTCGTGATCGCGATCATCGGCATTCTCGCAAGTTCCGCGATGCCCGCCTACAACGGTATCCAGGAGCGCGCCAAACGCACCAAAGACATAAACAATATCAAGCAGATCCTCCTCGGTTGCCGAAGCTTCTCGGCTGACTGGGATGGTTTGTTCCCTTCCTTCGACCCCGATGCCGACACTAGCGGCGGCGGTGAAGAATCGGGATTCTCGACTTCGACGGAAGCGTTCAATGCGCTCATCCCCGACTACATCGACACTGAAATCATCTTCTGGATGGCCACTAAAGACCCCGACCGGGTTCGCCCTCCCCGTGAAGACGGAACTTTGGAGAACACCGAGAACGTCTATGCATACTGCAGCGGACAAAGCGACACCAGCTTCAGCCGTTCCCCGCTCGTGGCTGACGGTCTGATGGAAGGTCCGGGGGCCTACGGCGAATACCACCCGTGGCTAAGGTCGAAAAAAGCTGTCGTCGGTTACTGCGGTGGCCACGTCGCCGAAGAGCCTCTCACCTCGGCAGCACCCGGCGCGACCGTGAAGACCAAAGACGGTCTGATCGACAATATCTTCGAAGAGCGCCAAGTTGATGAAGAAGGCGGCAGCTCCGGTGGCCTCCTTGATACGAAGCAGGACAACGTGCTTCTTCCGTAAGCATTGCGCTCACTTTGCGGCGAAGAACCCCCAAACATTGCCCGGTCAAAGTTCTCTTTGATCGGGCATTTTTTTTGAACCGGATCGAAGCATTGGGGTAAATCGGTGACCAATCATTTTCCGAGCACGACCCGCGCTCCGATGAAGGCTCCGGTGCCGGCCGCTTGGAAACCGCGGGTGCTTTCGTAGGTTTCGTCGAAGACATTCTCGACCCGGCCATAGAGTTCGAGGTTCTCATTCACCTCGAGACTCCCGAAAACGCGGGCGACGCTATAGTCCGGCAAAGCCAATCCGGGTGCGTCGGGGCGATGGTAACCTCCGTTCATCTCGGCGCCCAGTTTCCAAGCATCACCGCTGAGTATGAGGCCCGCACCAAGCGAGTGCTCGGGACGGCGGATGAGGCGGTCTCCGGGACTACCCCCGAAGCTGCCGAAGTATTGACCGCTGACGACGAAGGCGTCGAGCCAGGTGTAGTTCGCATAGAAATCGACCCCGACCTGCGGTGATACTCTCAACTCAACTTCGATGCCCTCGGTTTCCGTATCGACGATGGCGGGGTCGACGAAGGTGAAAGGATCGACGTCGATAAGATTGTCGATATCGGCCTGGAAGTAGGTCACCGCAGCCGAACTGCGTTCATTGAGGATCGTCTGCCGCATTCCGACTTCGCGGGTAAAGCTCTCCTCCGGACTGAGCGAGCCGGGGTCCAGCGCGGGATCGAGAAAGATGAAGTCCTGTCCGGAAGCCACTTTGTAGCCTGTCCCTACTTTGGCGAATACGGTCGTGTTGGTCTCAGTGAAATCCCTGCTGAGTTGGGCGGAATAGGTCGGCTGGCTGGCGAAGGAATCCTGCTCATCGTGACGGCCTGAAAGGAGCAGGTGGAAATTCTCCGGTAGGTCCCAGGATCCTTGGGCGAAGACACTGGAGTAGCCGAATCGGAACGCGGAAGGCGTATTGAAGGCGTTGGGTGTCAGTGGAATCCGCTCGAAAGACTGCTCGTAGTGACCGGCACCCAATGTGTAGGTCGTCTCCTGGCTTGGGCGGAAGTTCACGACGGCTTCGAATTCATCGCCTGTCTGATCGAGGATGCTGTCCGTCGCGAAAGGGGATCGGGTATCGATCAGTTCATTGTTTGTGTGACTGTAGAAAGCTGCAAAATCCCACTCCTCCCGCACGACGGAGAAGCGAGGCGACCAGAGTAGGCCGCGATTCTCATTCCGCTCGGCGACAGGAAAGCCGAAGCCCAGCGCGGACCCCGGCACTCCTACTTCGCCCTCCTGGACGGAACCGAGGAAATCGAAGAATACTCCATCGGCCAACTCGACGGCGACGTTGCCGCGCAAGGTCCCGTTTTGGAGGTCGGAAAGGGGGCGGTCGTTGTTTGTCTCATGGGCGGTGGCGTCGAAGGTGAGACCAATTTTTCCATCGCGCAGGGTCACTTTGTTGCCCGTGCGGAGCGTTTCGAATGAGCCTCCCTCGACATACGAGCGCACCGTATTTTCCTCTACATAGCGGGCGTCGGTTGTTTGCAAATCGATGGCCCCGGCGAGAGCATCGGACCCGTAGAGGGAGCTGCTCGCCCCGCGGACGATCTGCACGCTCTCCAGATTGGAGATGTCGAGGAACTCAAGCTGGTAGAGACCGGCGAGGCCCGGTGGCAGGCGACGACCGTTGAGGAGGACGACGGCATGGTTGCTCTCCTGACCACGGATGAAGAGGGAAGTCTGGCCACCGGAATGACCGGCCTGGACGAGGGAGAGACCGGCTCCCTGGCGGAGCACGTCTTCGATGCCGTAGCGTTGAAAGGTGCGGATTTCCGCCCCGGCGATGGTATCGACCGAGGGGAGGATTTGCCTCCGCTTCGGCTCCGGGAGGACTGTGCGGGTGGTGATCGAAGGCAGAACATCCTGCTGCACTGCTTCCTCACGAAGGACCATATCGCGGGTGGTTTCGCGGGTGGTTTCGCGGGTGGGTTCCCCTTCGGAGACGGTCGTGGCACTGATGGTAACCACTGGAGCAGTGGAGCTATCGAGGATTTTATCCTGCCCTCGCGCGGAGCAGATTCCCCAGCCGAAGCTTGCTGCACAAAGGCAACGAATCAATAAATCTGGATTCATAGATATGATGTAGTATCTGACGAGGGCCGATGCAAGGAGAAATCGCGCAGAGACATTTTTCACGAGCACCCGCGTATGACACAAACGGGCCTTGCGCCGGAAGAGACCGTCGTTACTGTTTCTCCAGCATCAGGAGTGGTCCGGCGAAGGTCGGGCCCGGCAACCTGGTTTGGAGAAGCCAAGGTGCCTGAGATGGGGTGGGGGATTTGCCTTCGCCTTGCCTCGATGTGCGGACGATGGCGTCCGAACAGAAGTTCTCCGGGGAAGGATCAGCTCAATTAGCCGGTTCAAGTTCTCCAAGCCTGATGCGGTTTCTGAAACCTCAGCTACTGCATCACGATATGACCTACCTCGACATCCTCGCCGAATTCGGCGTTTCGCCGGACCAAAGCAACAGTCCCTTCATCAAAGCTCCCGGCACTCTGGTGGTGAGGTCTTCACCCCCGCGAGACGATTCCTCGCAGATCCTCAATCATCATCTTTGGAACAATCGGGGGACTTGGTGGTGCCATTTTACGCTGCACCGACCGGACTATACCGCCGAGCGGGTGCGGGTGTCCTTGCGCACCCGCGATGTGATCGAAGCGCGGCTTCGACGCGATCAACTTTTGTCCACTTTGCCACAAGAGCGACGCTGAGGGGGACCGCGCCTTTTTTGACCTCGCACCGCGGGTTGGCTTTTCTGTTTTGGGAAGACTCTCCGCACCCGCGATCAGCGAGTCCCCAACTTCGCTCTTGCGGCCTTGGCCACCGCTATGGCTTCGAGGGTCTCGCGAAGGCGCTGTTCTCCGATGGCGGACGTCTTGTTGGTAAGCCCGAGAAAGAGTTTAGCGGCTGCGAGTAAATCCTCGGAAGCATCGAGGTAGTCGCGGGCTTCGAGAGGAATTTCGCTTCTCAGTTTAAAGAGCCGGGACGAGTCCGCTTCGAGTGAGGCGGCGAGAACCGATGTATTTGACGAGCTATCGTCCAGGGTGAAGTAAGGATTGATCACTCCATCGATTTGTTCAAAAAAGGGCCGCATGGCGCTGGCGGCTGAGATGGGAGCGCGCCCGAACTCAAGCATGAGTCGGGCCGAAAGGTGGTTCGGATAGCCGTCGAGGATGTCGTCGAGTCTCTCCTGCACTTTGGGATTACGCGCGAAATCAACCAGGGTCATTTTTCCCGCGACCGCTTTGATCTCCGCGAAGGCGGCGCTGGCACTGGTCAGGGCAGGGTCGCTGGGCTGACTCAACAGGGAAACGACCGCGTCATTGTCTTTGGCGGAGATAAGCTCTTTGGCAAAAAGAAGCGATAGATCTTCCGTTTCCAGGAGCATTGCCAAGAGAGGTTCTGCCATGGAAGCCGGGATGAGCGCGAAGGGGCCGGGACTGGAAGCGAAACACGTTTGGAGCGAGGTGCTGGCGATCTTGCGTCCGTCGGGATCGGGGGGGATGGGAAATTCCTCCACCAACTGAAACTCTGCGCTCCAATCTTTCGGATCGAGTGCTTCGCGGAGGAGGATGTTCAGGAGTGATGCCCCCACTACGCGATTGAGCCTCGCGGAACTGCTTAGTGCGCCGATGGGGTGAAAGCCAAGCTCGATCTGAAAGTTTGGTGGCAGGGGGATACCACGGGCTTCGAGATCAGAGGAGGTGAGTGGCAGCGCCTCCAAGGAGAGTGCAGAGGATCCCTCGACCACCGGGTCCCAGATAGCCACGGTCTTCAGGGGATCGGCCGCCCGCTCCTTGATCCGCTTCATGCGAGAAGCGGAATGTATCTGAACCTCCAATTCAAAGCGTCCGGCCACTGGATAAACCCCCCCAGGTCCCTCTACTGCAGCGATGACTGACCGGGAGAAAATACGGCGGGTGCTGGGATCGTCAGCCACATCGGGTGCCGCGTCTGGCGGGGAGGCGGAAGAGGCTGGATTTTTCGTAAGCGGATCTGCGGGGCGGGAAACGAGAGCCATTTCCCGGAGTTGCTGTTCGCGTCTCGCGAGATCGCGGACCCGCTCGCCGGAGGGACTGTCTTGGTGGAGTGACACAAAATCCGACCATTTGAGAGACGGTTTCTCTCCTTTCAGCGCGGCGAATTCGAGAATCCGCGCGTCGGCAGGTTCGGGATGGACCACGAGCGAAAGTTCCGCGAGATAGGGAGCGAGAACGTGCTCGTCGGGATTTGCTTCAGGTTTTGCGAAAGTCCGGGAGGCTCGCCAAAGTGCCTCGGAGGCGGAGCTGAGTGACTCGAAATAGGGAGTCGGCGTGGGCGTCCGTCCCCTTTTCAGCGCTGCGTGGGCCGCCCGGGCATCTTCGTGAAACGGATCGAGCCGCAAAGCGAGCGCCAACGCCTTCTCGCTGAGGTCTTCGTCGGCGGCCTTGGAACCGGGGAAATTCGCGGCGAGTGCGACGAGGGCGGCGAGCAGCTCCGCGCGCGACTCGGAGGCCCCCGAGATCCCATCGGCGGAAAAAGGCACCTTGTTGAAGTCAGGGATATCGTAGCCGAGGCCAGCATGGGCCAGTGCCAACACCAGCCCTGCAAGCAAAGGGGGCACGGCCCGCGAGGGACCTGGCCGGGTTGATCGCGGGTAGATTTTCATTCTTCCAATAGCAAGCGCCATGCTACCATCGCCCCTCCGCACCGTCCACCGCGAAGTCAGCGGCTTTGCGCCCCTCTCGTCTTATGCAGATTGAAACAATCGAAACCGTGCAATTTTACGATACCGACTGTGGCGGAGTGGTCTCGAACATTGCCTATCTTCGCTGGATCGAAAAAGCCCGCAGTCTTTTGCTGGCGGGGCTCGGTCTGGAACTTTCCGGCATGATGGAGTCCGGTCTCTTTCCTACCGTGGTCCGCACTGAGATTGATTACCTGCGAGTGGCCCGGTTGGGAGACGAGGTTCGGGTCAAAGCCACTCTCGCCGAGGTGGGAAAAGTGCGGATCGTCTGCCGATTCACCTTGCGGCGGGGGGCGGAACCCATCTTGGAATGCCTCGCCGAAGCGGCCCAGACCGTCGCCTTGGTCCTGCTTCCCTCCGGCAAGCCCCAGCGGGTTCCCGCTGAGTGGGTTAGCCAGGTCGAACTCGCCCGGAGCTGAATTTTTTTCTTGCAGCAGCTCCGCCAATGTTTCACAATGTAAATACAAATACGCCCCATCCTTATGAGCACGGAGATTGAGAACGAAACTTCGGAGACCCTCTTCTCAGTTTTGAAGCGGGGCACCCGGAATCCCGAGGGGCCCTACAGAGCGGAGGATTTGCTGCGTTTGCTCAATGAGGGCGTCATTTCCAAAGAGGATTGGGTTTTCTACGAGGGGATCGATCAATGGAAGCCGATCGCCGAGGTCTTCGAGGTGCATGAGCAGATCAGTCACTTCATCGACGACGGGCAGGACACCCACAAAGTCGCCATCGCGTTCAAAGAGGTGACCCAAATCGTCGGCGACACCGAGAGTATTTACTACATCGCCGTGCAGGCCAAAGTCGGTTTGCTCAGCAAAACCAAGCAGTGTGTCATCCTGACCGACCGCCATTTGTTCTTGATGAATGAGCGACGCCAAAGCTTCGAGCTTGAGGCCCATTCTTGGAAGACGGTCACGAATACCCTGATGCGTGACGAAGGCAAAGACCTCGCCACGTTTTCCATTCTATTGGGGACCGAGACGCGGATCGATGTCCATCACCTGCCGCTGAAGCAGGTGCAGCGCCTTTTCCGCTTGTCGCAGGAGATCAAAGCGAGCGCCGCCGTGTGAGTCCGGAGGCAGACTTCCCTCACGCGGCGATCGGCATCTCAAGGACGTCGAAGCAGAGTCGGTTCCAAGTCGGAGCTCCGTGCTCGTCCTGACCTTTCTCCTTGCCGACAACGGCCCGCATCATGGAGGTCTCGTCAGACACGTAGGCCGGATAGAGGAAGGTCTCTCCCTGGATGCGGACACTGCAAACGAAGTTGCGCCCGAAGCGGTAAATCGTGAGGTCGCAGGAAATGGGGGCCGATGGATCGAGGGGGGCTTTGTCAAGATAGCCCATCACTCCGCCGCCATGGGAGAGGTCGCAGACTTCTCCGGTGGCCGGATAGATCGCGACGGCGATGCCTTTGGTGCCCGTCTCGTCAATGATCCCGACCGCAACGCGGCGATTGAGCTTTGTTGGGATGAGGTCTATTTTCAGGCAAATCTCGGCATTTGGATGGACCACCGGGTCGCTTTGCTCGAGGGCGGCGAAGTCGAATTGATCAAATGTAGGAATCAGGCTATTCATGATTGTATGATGGAACGGGATCGAGTGAGGTGGACGGAATGGACCCGGGTGAAATCTTTTTAAAATAATAAGAGAAAATTATGGATTTTCAATCCTTTTATTAAAATTATTGTAATTTTCTATAATTCCAGGAATCCTCGTCCGTTTGGAACGAGTGCTCTTGTTGCTTTCGAAGTCGTCCCGGCATGAGTAGTGACCTATTTTCCGACGAAGCTGCCGGGTTCCCGGACGAGCCTGTCGCCCCTGACCGCGCGTTGATCGACCCCACCATGCCGCTCGCGGCCCGGATGCGTCCTCGCAACCTTGATGAATACATCGGGCAGTCGCACATCCTCGGACCGGGCAAGCTCCTCCGTCGGGCGATCGAGGCGGATCGATTTACCTCCCTCGTGTTCTACGGCCCTCCGGGTGTTGGCAAAACAAGCCTGGCGCACCTCATTGCTCTTCGGACCAAGTCCCGCTTCGTCAATCTCTCCGGGGTCGAGAGCAACGTTGCCGAGATTCGGCAGGCGGTGGAAACTGCGCGCCATTTCCTGAGGGCGCGGCAGGAGATGACCACTTTGTTCGTGGACGAAATCCATCGCTTCAACAAATCCCAGCAGGATGTCCTCCTGCCTCACATCGAGAGAGGCACGATCCGGTTCATCGGGGCGACCACCCACAATCCGTATTTTTACCTGAACAGTCCGCTGGTTTCCCGCAGCCAGGTGTTCCAATTGGAGCCGCTCGGTGAGGCTGATCTCCGGGCGCTGCTCAATGCGGCGGTTCGGGACGAGGAGCGTGGTTTTGGCAAAAAGGCCCTGCGTCTCGATCCGGAAGCGGCGGAGCATCTGATCGTCCGCTGCGACGGCGATGCCCGCAAATTGCTCACTTCCTTCGAGCTGGCGGTGCTCACGACCGAGCCGGATCACGAGAACGGAGAGATTCGCCTCACCCTCGAAATCGCCGAGGATTCGATTCAGAAAAAGGCCATTCACTACGATGCCGACGGCGACGCGCATCACGATACCATCAGTGCTTTCATCAAATCGATGCGCGGCTGTGATCCTGACGCGACGCTCTACTGGCTCGCCAAGATGCTCCATGCCGGGGAAGATGTGCGTTTCATCGCCCGCCGCATCGTGATCGCCGCGAGCGAGGATGTCGGACTGGCCGATTCGAACGCCCTGCAAGTTGCCGTCGCGGCGCAGCAGGCGGTGGAATTCGTCGGGATGCCCGAGGCCCGCATTCCGCTGGCGCATGCGGCGGTCTATATCGCTACCGCACCGAAGAGCAATCGAGCCTACGCCGGAATCAACGCCGCCCTGGCCGATGTCGGAAGCGGCCGCACTCTCGCCGTGCCGCCGCACCTGCGCAGCCCTACTCGCAAACGGATCGCCCTCGCCAGCGGACTCGCGGACGAAAGCGAGTTGGCCTATCAATACGGTCACGATAGCGCCGAAGGATACGTGCCCCAGGCCTATCTCCCCGACGGTCGGGTTTATTACCAGCCCTCGACGCACGGCCAAGAAGTCAGGATCGCGGAACGGCTCGCCTATTGGAAAAAACGTTTCGACGACGCAGCTGGATGAATGGCCGGGTCGGCGGAGGGCGATTCAGAAGCTCCGCCCAGCTTCGACGGCATCGAGCACCTCCGAGATTCGATCCTTGCGTTGGGGTTGTCCGCGCCGGTCCCAGGCTTCTCGCACTTTGCGGTAGTCATCGAAGGCGTCGCTGCGCTCCGGCGCGCGGGTCGCTTCGTAGTGGTTCATCACGTCGCGGGCTTGCGCGAGCGTCTCGCTGATCCGTGTCTGCATGGTGGCCGCTCGGATGAGCGCTTCGTCGATCCCTCTGGTCTCCCCGCGGCCCAGTTGCGCGATGATGACTTCATACTCCGTCAGCACCGGGCGAAAGAGCGGAAAGCCGGTGCGCTTGAGCCGCTGGATCTCGTTGAAGCAGCCGACCAAGGCTTCTTTCGCCTTTGGGTGACTGAGGAAGTCCGAATATTCGGCGATGCTGCCAGTGAAGGCGGTGGGAGCGGCGGTAGGCTTTTTCTGGAACAAACCTCCGAGCCAGCCTTCCTTGGGTTTGGCGGATGCCTCGTCGGCTGGACTGCTCGCATTGAGCCGGATGGCCAAGGCTCGTTGGATTTCCGCGACCGTTTCCGCCGGTGGCAGAAACTCCAGAGCCTGCTGGCTGCTGAGGGTCGCGAGTTGCAGGGCCCACCATTTTTCCAATCCCTGATCCGTCTCACGGAACCCTGGAAAGTGCTGCCGCATGGACGCTTCGACCCGGTCGGGACCCGCCACCAAATCCCCGAGCAGGTTGCGGAACGAGATGTCGCCGCCGCTCTGGTCGAGTAAAGCGTCCACCAAGGCGGAGGCCGAGGCGCGGAAAATGCGAAGCGCGATCGGATCGAGCCGTTCACTCCCGGTCATGGAGAGGATCTCCTGCGGGTCGAGCAGTTTGCCTCCCGCGAGAAAGCTCCGGTAGTCCTCGCTCGGTTGCCCGCTCCGCCGATGCTCGATCAACTGGTCGAAGCCGTAAATCATCCACTCTGGCACCACGATCACACGATCCGCGAGATCGAGTGGAGTATCCGCGGAGGGAGCAAGAATCTGGTCGCGCAGCATCGCCTCGATCAGGCCGCGCTGCAGCGGCTTCTCCGTGAATTGATCGTGCAAACGAACCGCCGCGATCACCACCAGCCGATTGTCTGGTCGAATTTCTGTCCGGATCCGGACCGGATCGTCTCGGAAGACATCGCTTACGTCCCCCCACAGTTCGATGCGGATGGGGATCTTCCAATAGTTCCGAGGCTCTCGCCCCGATCCATCCGCCTGGACTTGATAAAGCAACTGGCGAAAATCGTCGCGCAGCTCGTTGGCGAAAGAGATGATCATCGCCCGAGCCTGCGGAGTGCCGCCGGAGATGGTGATTTGGTAATCGTTGGTGCCCTCGTGGTTGTCTTCGTCGGCGATGTAACTGCGGGTCTCCGGTTGGCCGAGTGCCGCCCCGTCGGTCGATCCCTCGGAATCTTGTGCGCCAAGCGGAGCCAGCGAGAAGAGCAACGAGCAGGCAGTCGCGAGCGCGAGCGAGTGATAGGCCGATCCTCCGATCCACTCGCTCACGCTCGCGGCTACCAAGTTCGGATGAGTCATTTCAGGAAGGTTCAAGCGCGATCGGAAGCGGGCAACCCTCACTGTAATGATTGGCCTCGGACCCTGCAAGGTCAAAGGTGCCAAACTCTCCCGCCAAGTCCGCGAAACTTTCCCTTGACCAAAGGGGCGTTCATCCTAAACCTTATCTATGGGTGAACTTCCGCTAAGTCTCAGTTTCGACGACGTTCTTTTGGTGCCGCAACGCAGCGCGGTGCTGCCCGCCGAGGTCGATCTCTCGACCCGGCTCACTTCGGCGATCCCGCTGAATATCCCGATCCTTTCCTCGGCCATGGATACCGTCACTGAGGACGGGTTGGCCATCGCCCTCGCCCGCGAGGGTGGACTCGGGGTGATCCATCGGAACATGCCCATCAGCGAGCAGGCCGACATGGTCGCGAAGGTCAAGCGCTCCGAGAATACGGTGATTTCCGATCCGTTCACCGTGACCGCAGACATCAGCCTGGCCCAGCTCCAAGCCATCATGCGGGAAAAAGGGGTCAATGGTTTCCCCGTGGTCGATGGGCAGAATTTCCTCGTCGGCATGGTCACCAGCCGCGACCTCTGGTTTATCGAAGATGAAAGCGCCCCGGTCTCTGCGGCAATGACCCCTCGTGAGCGGCTCATCACCGCTTCAAAATCGACCGACCTCGACGAGGCTCGCCGCATCCTCCATCGCAACAGGATCGAGAAACTTCCGCTCATCGACGACGAGGGCCGTCTTGCCGGACTCATCACTGCGCAGGACATTGAGAAGCGCGACCGATATCTCAGCTCAGCCAAAGATGAGATGGGTCGCCTTCGGGTAGGAGCTGCTCTCGGGGTCGGCGAAGACTTTCTCGATCGAGCCCGCGCCGTCATCGCCGCCGGTGCCGACGCGGTCTTTCTTGACGCCGCCACCGGCCATACCGAGCGTGTCCTTTTTGTGATCAGCCAGCTGCGTAGCGAATTTTCTACTCCCGTGGTCGCCGGGAATGTCGTCACCGCCGAAGGAGCCGCAGATCTCATTTCTGCTGGAGCTGCCGCCATCAAAGTCGGGGTCGGCCCGGGTTCGATCTGCACCACCCGGGTCATCGCCGGAGTGGGGTTGCCCCAATTCAGCGCGATTCAAAATGTCTCGACCGTTTGCCGCGAGCGAGGCGTGCCGCTCATCGCCGACGGAGGGATCCGCTACTCTGGCGACCTCGTCAAAGCCATGGCCGCCGGCGCTGATCTGGTGATGCTGGGGTCCCTGCTGGCGGGCTGCCGCGAGAGTCCCGGCGAGATGGTGAATTACCAGGGACGAGCCTGGAAGGAATATCGCGGCATGGGCTCCCTCAAAGCCATGCGCAAAGGCTCGGGCGACCGCTACGGGCAAAATTCGTCGGGCAAGCTCGTCGCCGAAGGCGTCGAGGGACGCGTGCCCTATCGTGGCCCCTTGACCGATACAGTGTTCCAGTTGCTCGGCGGCTTGCGCAGCGGCATGGGTTACGTCGGAGCGGAGAATCTCGCGGCCTTGCGCGAGCGGGCCACCTTCGTCCGCATCACCCCTGGAGGTCTTAAAGAAAGCCACACCCACGACATCACGATTACCGAAGAGCCGGTCAATTATCAGCAGAGTAGCTGAGGGGGAAGGCGGTTTAGTGTTTAGCGTTTAGCGTTTAGCGGTTTAGCCGTTTAGCTTTCTCCCCTATTGACCATACCCTATTGACTCCTTGACCATACCCTATTGACTCCCTCAGCCTTCTGTAAACAGGCGGTTCGCCCGCGCTTCTTGCTTATCCGCTAAATCGCTAAACAGCTTCCCTCCATGGTTCTTTCCCCTATCGCCGTCATCGACTACGGTTCGCAATACACTCAGCTGATCGTGCGCAGGATTCGCGAGCTGGGCTATTTCTCAAAGCTTTACCAGCCGGAAGAGCTCCGTGAGACCGGCACGCCAGCCGCAGTGATCCTTTCCGGCGGGCCCCGCTCGACCCGTGAAGAAGGTGCCCCGGATATTGATTTCGACTATCTCGTCGGAATGGGCGTTCCTGTTTTGGGGGTTTGTTATGGCATGCAGCTGCTCAACCGCAAGTTCGGTGGGGAAGTCTCGCCCGGTTCAACCCGCGAGTATGGTCCGGCTCTTCTCAAACCCGAGCCAGGAGTCGATGGCGTCTTCCAGGGTCTCCCCGAGTCGTCCCAGATCTGGATGAGCCATTCCGATACGTGCAGCGTTCTTCCCGACGGCTGCCAGGTGATGGGTCGCAATCAGGAAGGCGTGCCGGTCGCGCTCCGGTGGAACGAGCGCTTCTTCGGCATCCAGTTTCACCCGGAAGTTTCCCACACCCCCGAGGGCAACGCGATGCTCCGCAACTTTCTCGCCCGCGCCGGAGAGCTGCCGCCTTTCGCGATGTCGTCGTTCAAGGAAATCCTCCTTGAGCGGGTTCGTAACGAGGTCGGTGGACGCAAGGTCGTCTGCGGCGTCTCCGGGGGCGTGGACTCCTCCGTGCTCGCGGCACTGCTCCATGAGGCTCAGGTCGATACCCGGAATATCTTCGTCGATACCGGGTTGCTCCGTCTCCACGAAGCCGCTGACGTGGCTTCCATTTTCAACGAAGTCGGCATCGCGATCGAAACCATCGACGCCTCCGAGCGCTTCCTCACCGCTCTCGCCGGAGTGAGCGATCCGGAGGAAAAACGCCGTATCATCGGACGGCTTTTCGTCGAGGTATTCTTCGATGCGGTCGGCGACGATGTCGAGCTGCTCGCCCAAGGAACCCTCTACCCCGATGTGATCGAGTCCGCCACGAGCGGATCCATCGCTTCCACCATCAAGACCCATCACAATCGGGTGGATCGTATCATGGAGTTGAAACGCGAAGGGCGGGTGCTTGAGCCGCTCGATGAACTCTTCAAAGACGAAGTGCGTCAGCTCGGTCGCGTCCTCGGACTACCCGAACGTGTTGTCGGTCGCCATCCCTTTCCAGGTCCTGGGCTGGCAGTGCGCTGCCCCGGCGAGATCACCGCAGAGAAGTTGCAGATCATCCGCGAGGCCGATCACATCTACCTGGAGATCCTTCATCAACGGGGTTGGTATGATCGCATCTGGCAAGCCTATGCCGCTCTCATCCCCACCAAAACGGTCGGAGTCAAAGGCGACGAACGCAGCTACGAGTATGCGATGAGCATTCGTGCCGTCACCAGCGAAGACGCGATGACCGCCGAGTGGGTCCATCTGCCTTACGCGATTCTTGGCGAGATTTCCAGCCGCATCCTCAATGAAGTTCATGGGGTGAATCGGGTGCTTTACGATATCTCGACCAAGCCGCCCGCGAGCATCGAGTGGGAGTGAGGGAAGCTTTTTAGCTGTTAGCTGTTTAGCATTCTAGTGGTTGATCACTGTAGTAGCATCGCTCCGAACGAATGAACGGACGCTTTGGCGTCAGACCGACCGCGAGGCGTAGCACCCTCCACCAGAACACCCCAGAATTGGTAAATTCCTTATCACCCAGCGGTGAGTTGCTGACCAAATGTTCGATGGCTTGTCGTCGCAGGAAAAAATCGAACATTTTTATTCGATTCACCTTCAACGACTTACGATACGTCAAAAAACCTTGGCACGGCGAATGCGATAAGCAGTCGTGAGATTGCGAATTCGCAACAGAACAAACCTCAGCAAAAGAAAGACCTCATTATGAAAGACCCTATCATTACCTACCGTGGAGCAAGTGCTCGCCTCTCCGAAGTGACCGGCAAACGTGTTGACCAGCTTCAACAGCAGCAAGCCACTCGTCTCGTTTCCTACCGTGGAGTGAGCGGAGTGACCAACGTCGGAGCTCACGTGAAACGCATTCGTACCATCACTTACCGTGGTGCCACTGCGGATCTCGCAGTGTGATCCTCCTTTTCTGGAATCCCCGGAAAAACCCCCGTAAAAAAGCAGTCCTCCGGGACTGCTTTTTTTATGCCCGCAGATCTCGCGCGCGATCACAAAAAAGGCGGACTCCTGCAGGAATCCGCCTTTTGTTAAAGACCGGCTTCGGCTTCGATCAACTGTAAGCCGCTTCGCCGTGAGATGATTGATCGAGGCCGAGTTCTTCGGCGGACTCTGTAACGCGCAATCCCACGGTCACTTTTGCAACGATCAGCGCGATGAACGCCGCGACCCCGCTCCAACAGATCGTGACGAGCACGCTCTTCACTTGTTGGATGGTCTGGTGGACAACATCGATCTCCGCATTTCGCAAAAAGACACCGGTCAGCACGGCTCCGATGATTCCACCGATGCCGTGGACGCCGAAGACGTCGAGGCTGTCATCGTAGCCAAGTTTGCGTTTGAGCTTCGTGGGGCAGAGGTAACATCCGAGGGACGAGAGAGCCCCGATCACGAGAGCGCCGGTGACGGTCGTGGTCCCCGAGGCGGGGGTGATCGCGACGAGTCCGGCCACCGCGCCGGTGGCGACACCGACGGCGGTTGGCTTGCCGGAAACGATCCACTCCAGTCCCATCCAGACGAGCACTGCCGATGCCGTAGCCAGTTGAGTTACCAGCATGGCGAATCCCGCCCCACCGTCTGCGGCTCCCTGGCTTCCGGCATTGAATCCAAACCAGCCCACCCAGAGAAGAGCGGCACCGATGACGGTATAGGTGACGTTGTGCGGATGCATCTGGTGGGTCGGATAACCCTTCCGCTTGCCGAGCATGATGCAGGCGACCAGTCCGGCGATCCCCGCATTGATGTGGACCACCGTGCCGCCGGCGAAGTCGAGCACTCCCCAGTCCGCGAAGAGCCCGCCGCCCCAGGCCATGTGCCAGATTGGGATGTAGGAGAGGATCGTCCAGATCGTCGTGAAAATGAGGACGGCGGAGAACTTCATTCTTTCCGCAAAGGCACCGACGATGAGGGCGGGCGTAATGATGATAAAAGTCATCTGAAACACGATCCAAACGCTCTCGGGAATCGTCGCATGAAGCGTGTCTGGGGTAACGTGTTTCAAAAAGACCATCGACAAGTCCCCGATGAAGGCGTTACCCGTTCCCGCTGCGAGCGAGTATCCGAAGACCACCCAGAGGATCGTCATCACCGCTGCGATCGCGAAGCACTGCACGAGGATGCTGAGCACGTTCTTCGCCCGCACCAGTCCGCCATAAAAAAGCGCCAGACCGGGGAGGGTCATCAGCAGCACCAGCACCGCCGCTGTGATCATCCAGGCGGTGTCGCCGGAATTGAGTGTGGGAGCCGAATCACCCTCAGCCGAAAAGCCGATGGTCGTGCCGAGCGTGAGAAGCGAAGGCACTAGAAGCGCCCGGAGGGTCGAGGGGGTCATAGTCGTGTAGGTCAGATTTTGCCGGAGTGGTTGGTTCAGGGAATGATCACGAAGCCCATCGAGGAATCGCGCGATCCGAGCACGACTTATGACTGTTTTACCAAATGGATTCCAGAAGTATTTTTTCCGGAATCTCACGGGGAGCCGCTGCTGCGTGGGAGGCCTTGGGGAGGCTGTCCCACAGCGGTGGAGCACTCCCCTACCAGAGTTGGCCTGCGGCGGAACGGAAATGGGAAAGCGAGGAGTGCCTTTTTAAGCCTTCATCTCAGTAATTTGCTTCGTTGCCAGCCCGATGGGTCGGTCGAGCGGGATGCCGGCACAGGCGAGCATGGTGCCGAGGAGATCGCCCTGGTTGCCTTTGGTATCCGCGAGGAAACGCCCGGTCTTGAGCGAACCGGCTCCACGACCGGCGATGATGAAAGGCAAATTCTCGCGGGCGTGCTTGTTGCCGTCCTCCAGACCGGAACCCCACATCATGATGCAGTTGTCGAGCAGGGTGCCGTCGCCTTCGCGCAGACTGTGCATTTTCTTCACCATGTAGGCGAATTGGGAGATGTTGAACGCGGTGATCGCGGCGACCTTTTCGACCTTGTCCTTCTCGTTGTTGTGATGAGTCTGCGAGTGATGGGCGTCGCTGAAGCCGAGCTCGGGATAGGAGACCCCGTTGGGGGTCGAGCCGATGTAGGTGCTGATGCGGGTCGTATCGGTCTGGAAGGCGAGCACGTTGAGATCGCACATCACCTGCATGTATTCGCTGCGCTTGTCTCCCTCGGGAATTTTGATCTCGATGGGGGGCGAATCGGAGGCGTTTCGTTTGCTGACACTGACTCCGGCTTTTTCCAAGGCGGCTTCCTTTTGGCGGGATTCGATGGCGGAGATACGGCGCTCGACGAATCGCACGCTGTCGAGGTATTCATCGAGCTTGTGCTGGTCGTCCTGGGGCAGACGCTTGCGGAGGTCTTTCGCTCCGCCGATCACGAGATCCAACATCCGCCGATCCAGTGGATCTGCTTGCGAGAGGTCGCCCGATTGGTCGGGTTTTCCGAAAAGCCGGTTGAGCACGCTGCGGGGATTGGTCTCGGCGGGGACTGCCTGGGTGGGAGAGCGGAAGCTGCAATGCGAGTAGTAGCCCTCGTGAAGGCCCTCCTGGTTTTCCTTGTGGGTCTGCGGCATGGTGGCCAGCTCGAGGGAGGGAAGGGAAGTGAGGGCGCCGACGTAATTGGCGGCGACCTGGTCGGCGGAGATGGCAATGTTGATCCGATTTCGAGTGTCCGAATCCGGAAGATACGCCGTCAGCCAGGTGGACAATTCCAAAGCGTGAGGCGCTCCGTTGAACGGGGAAATCGGCACTCCCGAGATGCCCTTCATCAGGAGGCACTGGTCGAGGATAGGGCGGAGGGACTCCAGCGCGGGCGGCGGCGAGGAGAGGAAGCTCTCCGCACTGGCGGGCCAGAACTGATCCATGATGACCCCGTGGGGCATATACATCCACCCGAGGCGAACCGGGGGCTTGATGGGATTGCCCTTGGAGGACTCCGCCCACCCCATCGTCTCCAAAAGTGGTAGGGCGAGGGAAGCTCCGACACCTCGGAGGCAGGTGCGACGGTCGAGGAGGAAGGAGCTGCTCATAGGGAGATGCGACGTTGGGTGAAAGGGTAGCTGGCGACGATTTCAGTGACGATGGTCTGCATACGATAGTCATCTTTGGCGATGGTTTCCATCATCCGATCCACCACGATCTCGTCATATCCTTCCAAGGTGCGGCCAAGGGCGTAGGCCAGCATCCGTTCGGTCAGGTTGCGAGCGAGATCGCCTTTGCGGGCGGCGATGAGGGCTTTCAGTTCACGCGGCGTGGAGAAATGCCCTCCGCCCGGCAACTCCCCGGCGGCTTTGATCGGTCCTCCGCTGTCGTCCTGGTCCCGCCAGCGCCCGATGGCATCGAAGTTCTCAAGGCCGAAGCCGATAGGATCGAGGATTTTGTGACAGTTGGCGCAGGAAGCGTCTTTCCGGTGAAGTTCGGTGCGTTGTCGCAGGGTCAGATCGGCGACCTCTTTCTGGTCCTGCTTTTCCAAAGGCGGTACATTCGGCGGAGCGGGGGCCACGTGCTCGCCGAGGACTTGCTCGAGCACCCAGACACCGCGCTTGACCGGGCTGGTTCGATTGGGGAAGGAGGTCGTCGCGAGGATCGCGGGCATCCCGAGGATGCCTCCGCGATTGGGATCGGTCAGCGTGACCTTGCGCATCTCAGGGCCGGTGACGGATTCTTCCAATCCATAAAGAACCGCAATAGTCTCGTTGAGAAACGTGTAATCACTGTCCACGAAATGGACCGCACTGAGATTACCACGAACGATGCTATCGAAAAAGAGCCGCGCTTCTTCAAACATCGCCTCACGCATCCCGCTGGTCATGAGCGGATACTTGGCGGTATCGAAAGTTTTGTCCTTGAGTTCCTGAAGACCGAGCCATTGGGAACCGAATCCGTCGAAGAGAGCCCGCGATCGCTCGTCCAAAAGGAGGCGTTTTACTTGAGCCCTCAGCACCTCCGGTTCGTGGAGTTTGGCCTCGTCGGCGAGGGTGGAAAGCTCCGCATCCGGCGTCGATGACCATAGGAAATACGAAAGTCGGGAGGCGAGTTGATGGTCATCGAGCGGCACGATCTTGCTGCCCTTTTCCACCTCGCGGGCGGGGGTGATGAAAAGGAACTGCGGAGAGACGAGCACCGCTTTTAGCATCAAGCGCAAGGCGTCGGGGTAGTCGAGCTTGCTCTCCCGGGCGAGGTCAAAAACGTCCAGCAACACTTCAACTTCAGCATCCGAGGGAGGGCGGCGGAAGGCATCGCGAGCGAGGGAACGGGCGATCTTCCGGGCCGCGTCCCTTAAGTCCGTGTCAGGAGCGGGTGCTTCCCCGAAAAGACGCCGCTGCACGTCCGTCGGCGTGGAACCGTTGGGAGCGATGATTCGGTCCAGCACCTCGTTTGCAATTGCGAGATAGAGTTCGGACTGGAGGGGGGAGAAGGTATTCAAATAGCCTTCGCCAGAGACTTCGTCCGGCAACTCGGCGACGACCGATGGATCGACGCCGTAGAGATCGTGCAGGGTGTTGCCATACTCCGCCTTCGTGAGACGACGAATCACGAAAGGACCGGGATCCTTCGGGCTGAGATACTTGATCTGGTCAATCCAATCGAGGAACTGCTGGCGCTCCGCATCACTCGGTAGCTTCTCTTCGTCATCTGGAGGCATGTCGTGCGCTTTCACATTCGCGACCGCCTTTTTCCATTGCTGAAGCGATGCCGGGATGCCGGGATTTTTGAGCGCAACTTCGTAATTCAGACCTCCCTTTTGCCGCTTCACTCCGTGACACTTCGCGCAGTAATTCTTCACGAAAGGAGAGACGCCCTCTTCAAAAGACTTTTTCGCATCGGCCTGACGAACCGCAAAATCCTGGGCCGGATCGGCCGATCTCGCCAAGTCAGTCAGACCGAGCATGCAGACCATTCCCAAGACGTGGACGGCAATACGGCGTTTGATGGTTCTTCCTCGGTGGGTCATTTCCATGCTCGGCAAAGTCCGCCCACCTTAGCATGAATGCGAGCACTTCGCTTTGGCCGCATAGACGCCAGCCGGGGTGCCAAAGGTGCTCGCCAAGGGCACCGGCTTGGCCTGGTAAGCCACTTACCAAGGCGCGGTGAATCTTTGATCGAATGGCCAATGAAGTTTTGCCGAAGTGAAAACTTGAAATATTTTTATCCCATTCACGGTCAACGACTTGCGAGATGCGTAAAAACATTTGGCACGGCCCATGCGTCAGAAATTCTTGAGATTGCGACGGCGCAACAAAATCGAACGAAGCAATCATCAAGCACAGAAAGAACCTCATCATGAAAGACCCTATCATCAGCTACCGTGGAGCCACTGCTCGCCTCTCCGAAGTCTCCGGCAAACGTGTTGACCAACTCCAACAACAACAGGCCACCCGTCTCGTCTCCTTTCGTGGAGTGAGTGGAGTCGCCCCGGTCGGCGCTCATGTGAAACGCAGCCGCACCATCACCTACCGTGGTGCCACTGCCGAACTCAGCGTCTGATTTGGCGCTCTCGGCAATCCCGCCAACCCCCCAAGAAAGCGGCCTCGCGGGGCCGCTTTTTGCTAGCACTTCCCGTCTGGCCTGATCAGGGACTTGCTGATTCCGAACCAGTCAGGCACAATCGGAGCTTCCTCTGACTCGGGGAAGCCGAAATCCCCTCTATGAAAAGCCCGTTGAAAACCTTCGGTATCCTCTTTGTGTTGACCATCCTGGCGGTGCAAAGTTTCTGGATAGTAGTCTTGAAAGGGGGCCTCGGCGATGAAGCGGCTCCGGCTCCGTCGGTGATTTCTTCTTCTCCTCCTTTGTCTTCAGGCTCGCGGATCATGCCAGATGTGTTCTTAAGTGAAGGAGATGGAGCGGCTATCTCGGCTGCGATCACCAGTCTTCCGGCTCATGGCGGAGTGGTGGAGCTGGGCCCTGGACTCTTCCACGTCAGCGAACCGATTGTGATCGAACGCGACGGCGTCGAACTGCGCGGAGCAGGCGAGGAAACCGTGCTGCGGTTGACCGATGGGGCGAACTGCCCAGTGCTCGTGATCGGCAGCACCGTCACACCCATCCCTCACGTCACCCGCGATGTAATCGTGCGGTTTCTTCAAATCGATGGCAATCGCGGCACCCAGTCTTTCGAGTGTTGGGGCGGAGCCTGCGACGGCGGTGACAAGAGCTTTATCCGCAACAACGGGATCACCGTGCGTGGAACCGAAGACAGCCGCATCGAGCACGTCTCCACCCACAACTGCCGCTCGGGAGGCATCGTCCTGGAGAAAGGCTGCCGCCGGGTCCACATCTCCCATTTCGAGGCTTACAACAATGAGTTCGACGGACTGGCAGCCTACGAAACGGAGGATTCGCAATTCACCCACATGAAGCTGCATACCAACCGCAGTGCGGGCGTCTCGGTGGATTGGCGTTTCCACCACAATCTGGTCGCCGACTCGGAGATTTTTAACAATGGAAGTCAGGGTATTTTCATGCGTGACTCCTCGGAGAATCGGTTCAAAAATCTCATTCTGCGGAACAACGGCTTGCAGGGGATCTTCATCGCTGAGACGCGGGAGATCCCCGGAAGTGCCTGTCAGCGGAATACCTTCGATGCGCTGAGCATCACCGATAACGGCACCGAAGGGATCCGGGTCAATGACGCGAGTTGCGTGGACAATGAGATTGCTCATTCTCACATCTCCGGGAACGGCACCGAGGATATCAGTGTCGCGGTGGAAGGTCTGCTCTTCCGGGTGGAGACACTGGATCCGTGAGGCGAGGATGGTTTGAGGAGGAGAAGCTTTGGCGAATCTGCCACCGCCAACTTCATTGCTAGTTCCGCTCTACCAAATGTTCACAGGAGCCGTCAACCGACCCTCTCGCCCCTCACCAATAGACCTACAGGAGGAAACGTTCTTTATCGGCAAGCGGGATGGAGTTGAGGAGCGTTTTCATGGGCAGACAAACAATCTGACTCCGGCGATCAATCAGAGCATTGAGAAGAAAATGTCGCTATCTTAAGGAATGAGGGAGGCCTAGAATCCCCAATATGGCGTCCCGACTTTCCAGCCTCCGCGAGGCAGCACGCACAGACCAGATCCTGGTGCTGGCAGCCCTGGTGCTGGTCGTGTTAGGCTGCTTTTTCGTATTGAAGCCCTTTTTCTCTGCCCTGCTCTGGGCCGTGATCCTTACTTTCTCAAGCTGGCCCGCTTTCCGAGTTTTGCTGGGTTGGATGAGAGGGAGGCGGACTCTCGCGGCCTTGCTCATGACGTTGGCCATCGCAATGGTCCTGCTCGTGCCTTCGGTCGTGATCGTGCTTACGCTCGCGGGAGATGTGAAGGAATTTGCCACCACGACGGCGTCCTGGGTCCGCCAGGGGCCTCTGACTCCGCCCGAGTGGATTGGCAAAGTCCCATGGGTGGGGGAGACGATTGTCACGAGTTGGAACGCCTACGCGGCCGACAGCAAACAATTTTTCGCCGCCGCCGAGCAGTTCATCGACCCTTTAACCTCGTGGATCCTCACGATCGGCAAAGCGCTTGGTCACGGAGTGCTTGAGTTGTCGCTCAGCATGTTCCTCGCTTTCTTCTTTTTCAGAGACGGGGCCAAACTGGGTGATCGCGCGATTGCCGTGGCCCGGCGTCTGGCCGGAGACCGCGGCGAACATCTTCTTCGCGAGGTCGCAGGGGGTACGATCCGAGGCGTGGTTTACGGCATCCTCGGCACGGCGATGGCTCAGGGTTTTCTCGCTTGGATCGGATTCTCCGTCGCCGGTGTGCCCGCTGCGGTGCTCCTAGGCCTCATGACCTTTCTTATTTCCGCCATCCCGATGGGCCCACCCTTGATCTGGATCCCGGCCTCGATCTGGGTGTTTCAAACAGGATCGGTGGGCATGGGTATTTTCATGCTCCTATGGGGTGCCCTCGCGGTCAGTTCTGTGGACAATTTCATTCGTCCTCTTATCATCAGTAAGGGCAACCAAATGCCTTTTGTTCTGATTTTCATGGGGGTGCTTGGCGGAGGTCTCGCCTTCGGCTTGATCGGAATTTTTTTGGGGCCAACTCTTCTGGCGGTGAGCTTTCGTCTTAGCGAAGAGTGGCTCGCCTACCGCAAAGAAGTGACCGAAATCGGAGCCGCTTCGCCGCAAATACCGACCCCCTGACCCCAGGACTGCCGTGCCGTATGGTTGGCTGGTGCGTGCGGCGGACGAATTTCCGAAAAGGCAAATTTACCTCTAAGCAAATTCGCTGCTGGCGAGCCACTGAATCTGGAGCACCTCAAGCAGCGTTTTGTTGACGGCAACGTTGGAACACTTGCACCAGGTTCATAACGCTGGTGGGGCTTCACCCCGTAGACTACACGGCTGATGCAGCCGACCCAATGACGTCGCAACACCGAAGAAGAACATCTGTCGCTTATGTCCTTCCATTCATGTCCTTCCATTCATGTCCTTCCATTCATGCCCTTCTATCATTGCTCGCCAAACGAGTCGGTGAGCCCCCCCCTCGCAGGCGCGCACCACGAAGGCTAGCACTACCACACGAAACGAGCTCCGCCAGATGAACGAGAAATGCCAGCCAGTCCTCAAGGAACTCACCGCCATTCGTGCGGAGATGA
>Ga0163144_10007502_pt1 | contig 23913 bp, 20 predicted proteins | sample OliLak19BULKMAT1_FD_123175 | JGI IMG/M metagenome (GOLD analysis project Ga0163144, IMG submission 123175) | Freshwater microbial mat bacterial communities from Lake Vanda, McMurdo Dry Valleys, Antarctica - Oligotrophic Lake LV.19.BULKMAT1 | ecosystem: Environmental > Aquatic > Freshwater >...
TAATCAGCGGTCACAAAGCCCTTGTTCGTTAATTGGCGCGGTGCGCGGCCAGAATTAACATCCAAGTCGGCGGTTGTTACCTCTACTGCTGGTGCTGATGCACCCGCAACGCTGAGATCGTCCAGAAGAGTAGGGTTGGGAACACTTGCCGCATCAAATGAATTGTAGAGTGCGGTGTCCCAGGCAATACCAACGTTGCCTGGACCGCCTGCTGGTGGGAAGAACTGTGCAATTGGATTGTCAAATTCGCCGCAATTGGTAATAGTTGCGCTGGTAGTAGTGTTGAGCGGCGCGACAGGAGCTTTTAGGTCGCCCGTAACACTAATGGCATCGGTTGGATAGTTGTACATAGCAACGCCGGTGCAACCTTTTACGCCGTAGGAGTTGTAGCCGCTTAACACATCACAAGGGCTGATGGAGGTGATGCATATTTTTTCAGCGCTGTTGCCGTAGAGGTTGTAGCCGATGCCGAATGAATAATTTTCTGCTTCATAAAGTAAGCGTAAGGAAGCATCCCCTTTAATGTCTACTTTAACTTGGGCAATACGGGTAGCAAAGGTAATACCATTGATGAGCCTGCCCGCATAGTCAAAGCCGTCTGAAGGAGCAGTGTCGTTTGAGTTTGAGCCACTCATTTCTTTTAACAACAGATATCTGCTTAAGCAGCCGCGGTCTTTAAAATCAAAAGAGCGAGCTTGTTTGTTTTTGATGAGCGTGGTGACGTTACCATTAAAATAAAGGTTCAAGGCGCCACAATCATTTTCCCATACTTTATAGTTAGCATTTAAGCCAGCACCAACTTCATTATGTTTGCCATTGCCAATCACCGGAGCAAAAATAAATCCTGCATCAGGAGCATTGCCGGTAGGGGCAACCCATATAAAGAAAAGGTCCATATGGCTGCGGTCGTTATTCCATCCATTGTAGCCAAGCATAAAACTTACGCCAGCAAGGCCGTTAACATTCATTTCATTAAACGCAAACTTACCAAATCTCCATGGTTTTTGCATATCACCAAAAGTAAAATTGCCACTTAATGCTTGTTTGATGCCTGAAGCGGGGAATGCTGGATTTGGCTCAAAAGATTGACCAGGAAAAAGGTCTGATAGGGATCCGCTTGTCATATACCCTTGCGCAAAAGGAGCGTTATTGAGGGTATTAGTGCTAATTGGGTCGCAGGGTCCGCAATCGGCAAATAAATTACGAGTTTGGTGCGCGAAGGTTATGTTCATTTGTCCGTAAAAATCGGGGAACCAGCGGTTTAATGAAACTCGTTCCTGAAAATGCACATTAACGTTTTGAATGCGCGGTTTAAAGCTGATGCTGCCATCAAAGAAATATGAAAGGCCAAAGTTGTCAGCAATTAAAGCGTTCGTATCACGGTTGGCAACTTGGCTACCTTGGAAATGCAAGGTGTTTGAACCAAAGAGTGATTCCGCAATATCGTTCGATTTAAATGAATGGCTGTATTCAAGGCCGATGTCGCCTTCGCGGTGCCAGGCGGTATCACCAGTTTCTGGGGTTAATGGTGGTAAAAAAAAGTAAGCACTGTTTGAATGCTGCGAGCGAGGAATATAGACGGAATGACATTGGTCGCAATCTTTATTGCTGCAACCGAGGTTGCTGCCGCAATCATAGGTGCATGAGCAGGCGCAGCTGTCTGCTTGTAGTAGAGGTGCCGTTGTCATTAATAGTAATGCAAGGCTCAGAAAACGTAGTATTCGCTTCATACGAATAACTCCTATTTAATAGAGGTGGTATATGATGAGCAGAAGCTAGTATAAAGAAATGCGTATGGCAAATTTTTTTAGAAAATGAAGGTGCTTATGCTTGCCAGGAAATTTTGTCTTCTGCTCCGCTCTCACTGAGCTTGTCGAAGTGTTGGAGTGGCTGTTGATTTTGCGTAGCGCAATAAGTAAAAGAATCTTCGAATAAATGTCTTGCCAGACGGGCCCAAAAGACCTCTTGTCAGGTCTTTTGGATTTCTGACACCAACGGCTGCGCCCCTGGACCCCAGCCTCAATAGCACCGGCTGAGCCGCGGCGCTAATTCGGCATAAGGCCCGGCGTTGCTGACGCCGTTGTCTGCGACAGGGCTAGCAACAATTTTATTATAAATTTTTTGACGGTAGACGTGTTTTATCTGCTGATTGCCGGCCAAAGCATAGCTCTGGCCGGATGTTTTAACAGTGATTTAGTATCTCTATGAGTAAGTATCAGAGTCCAGAGACGTGTCTCTGGGCCGTCTGCAAGACCAAGACTAAAAGTTTATTCCGCCGCGGAGCCACAATCCCCATTGTTTATAGGCAAAACAGTTGCCTGAGCCTTCAGCTTCAAAGCCGCCGGTGATTGATGGATTCAGCGTGCAGTCAAACGTATAGGCAAGTTGTATAAACCCTTTGTGCGCGAGTTGTGACGGTGCGGTTCCGGTGCACAGTTTCAGGTCTGCGTCGGTTATGGCGACTGCTGGGTTTGAAAGTCTGCTGAGGGTGAGCGTATTGGTGTTAGTGCCGCTGGTAACGGCATTTGCTGGCTGGCCGCCATTGAGTGCATTTGCCCAATCAACGCCAACGGTGGTGCCATCAAACGCAAGTCCGCCCATTGGTTTGCCGTCTACGGGCCCATTGGTGGTGATGGTTGATGTTTGCGCGGTGCTGTTTTGTGCAAGGCCATCGGGTGTGGTGGTGTTGCCATTAGTTAGTTTATTTGGTGTTGCGCCGGTGGTGTTATAGATATAGGTTGCTACGCCAGTGCCGCCTTTGACGCCGTAGGTGAGCCCGTTGACGCATGGTTCTAAGCATATTTTTTCTTCTGTTTGTCCGTAAATGTTGTAGCCGGCGCTGAGTTCCCAGATGCCACAGGAAGAGCTGTTGGTGTAAACGCAGCGGAGGGTCGCGTCGCCTTGTGCGGCAATTTTTACTTGTACGTTCCGCGTGGTCGCATCGATAGCTGCAATAATGGTCCCTGCATAGGAGTAGCCGGGCCCGTTTGCTGAATTGAGTGCGGCAACGGTGTTGGTTAAGGAGCTGGTTGGTGCGATGAGTTGCTTGAGGAGCATGTATCTGCTGAAGCAGCCTTTATGGCGGAGGTCAAATGAGCGGAGTTGGTTGTTGTTAAAGAGGGTGGTGACGTAGCCATCAAGAGCCACTACGAGGGATTGGTTGCCATCTTTATGCCATACTTCACTATGCATGGTAACGCCGCCGCCTACCGCATGATGTTTCCCCATGCCAATAACGGGGCTAAAAACAAAGCGCGGGTTTGGCTTGGTGCCGACTGGTGCGCTGTAACGGAAAAATATGCCAAAGCTGCTCGACATGTCGCGCCAGCAATCGTAACCGATGGTGACGGTTGCGCCGGCTATGCCATGTTCCGTTTGTTGGCCAAAGCAAAATTTACCAAATTTACGCGGTGCCTTTAAATCTCCTACGTCGCTGTTTCCTTGTAATGCTTCTTTAATAGAAGTGAGCGCGGCTACGGGCTGACTTCCGCCTGCCATGTACCCAACGGGGAATGCGGTGGTAAGAGATTCTTTATCTTCTGTTTCACCTGCGTTGAGCGTTCGGCGTTGTTGGCTTGCGGTGAGCTCGATGGTTCCGTAAAGACCGGTCAAAAAGCGGTCTGCTGCATAAAAGAGCGAAGCATGTACGTTGACGTTTTCGATGCGGGGACAGAAGCTGATGGTGCCATTGAAGAAGGGCGAAAGGCCGATGTTGTCGGCGATTATTGCGTCATCGTCCCGGTCTACTATTTGGCTTCCTTGAAAAAGTAAAATGGGCGAACCGAAGAGGCAGGTCGCTATGCTGCGATCATCAAATGACCGTTGATAGGCAACCCCGAGGTTGAGGTAGGTTGGTGTTTCACAAAATTCAGTAGTGTGCGGCGTGTAGAAGTATGCGGTGTTGTTATTTGGTGAACGGGGAATATAAACCGTATGACAGTTGGGGCATGCTGGTTGGTCGATAATTATGGGCGCGCAGGGCACTCCGGCAGGGCCGGTTGTGCAGGTGCGGGCAGAATTGTACGTTGTGTGACTGATACAGAGTAAGAGTAAAAATATTCTTATTAAAAACATAGTAGGCTCCTTTTTTTGTATACTCTAGTCAAAAGATAATCATCATGCAATAATCAAGGTCAGGTGTTTATGAATTTTCTTCCCATTGTTGTACAAATTATTATTGAATCGTTGCCTATTAGCAGTTCTGGCCATCTGCAATTGTTCGGCTTTACACTTTCGCGTGCGGCTGAATATCTTTTGCATGGTCCTACGGTGGCAATGTTTGTTGTTTATTTTTTTGATCGCTGGTCGCCTATGGTGCTGCATGCTTGGCGATTGCGCGGGACTATTGGCCGTATGCTGCTCTATGGTTTTTGTGCTGAGCTGGTTACTGTGCCGGTTTACGCGCTCTTTTCTTGCGTCGGTGGCTTCGTGCCGCTTTGGATCGGGTTTTTAATTACCGCACTAACGCTCTGGTCGTTGCGGTATGCTTCGTTGCAAGCGCGCCCCGTAACTGCTGCCAGAGCGGCTCTTATCGGTTGTGTGCAGGGTATGGCTGCGGTGCCGGGAGTTTCTCGTTTAGCTACTACGTACACGGCGGGGGTTTGGCTTGGCTTGCATCCTCGTATTGCATTCTTATTTTCTTGTATGATCCAGTGGCCACTTATGCTTGCTGGTTTTTGTTATGGGCTCTGGTCTGCGGGCGCTGAAAGCTTGGGCTTTATTACCCCTGGCTTGCTTGCCATAACTCTTGCGGCCACGGTAGTCGCTTATTATCTTTTATGGGTAGTCCAGCGAATGGCAACTACTGGTTCGTGGTATTATTTTTCTTATTATCTTCTGGTGCCGTGCATAATGGCAGCGATTTGCTAAGTTTTTCCCCCACGATCAATATTTGGATCGTGAATAGTTTTCCATGGGTCCAGGGATGCGTCCCTGGTGGTTTGGATTTAAAGGGTTTTGCATAAAACCCTTTAGTGGAATTCTTGTGCTTTGTCCCCCTGGCGGTGTAGAATCGCAGAAATAGGGGGAGGTCTCAAAGTATGAAACATATCTATAGCCGTATTATGGCAATATTCGTGGCGGTGGCCACTATCGGTTTATTCATAGCACTTTGGAGTTATAGTGCTACGGATACAACGTTCTTTTTTTCATCAACTAACGCTCTGGGGCTGCATAATTCGCTTGGTTGGTTTGGTGCTCAAACCGCAGCTTTTTTATTTTATTTTTTTGGTGGCGGGGCGTATGGCTTTTGCCTAGTGGGCGCTTTTTGGGCCTGGTCATTGGCTACGGTGCATTTAAGTGATTGGGCGCATAAGCGGTTGGTTCCTTTAGTGGGCTTAGTTATTACCGCAACTATTACTTTGCGCTTTTATGCGCTTGATACGGTGCCGGGAACTTCTTCGGGGGGGCTTGTTGGCCGCCTTTTATTTACTGGCCTGTTACGCATAGCTGACCGTGACCTGATTGCCTTTATGCTGTATGGTGTGATGTTAATTTTAATGGTTCTGATTGCTGGCTGTTCGTGGGTTGCTCCTTTATTGCGCTGGGCGCGCGCGTGTATACAGCGCTCTGACGCGCCTTTATGGGTTGCGCAGTCACTGGCTTGGAGCCAGAAAAAGTTTTGGCATGCTTGGCGTATGCCTTTTTCTTTGCGCAAAAAGAAAGAGGTTGAAGTTCCGGTTGACCAAGATTTTGAGGCGGTGGTCCAATCGGTCTATAATGATACTTTTTGGCAAGAATATACGCAGGGTACTGCTCCGCAGGGCGCTGCTCCAGTGGTGAATTCGTCCTCGGTTACGTTAGGTCAAGAAGCCCCTGTGCTGCCTTTAGAACCGGAATTAGCGAATTTGGCTGCACAAACTATGGTTGACCCTATTGGTCCGGTGCTTGAGCCGTATAGTAAGCCTGATGTTTTGGCGCTTCGCCCTAAACGGCCAGAAGCGCTGAGCGCTGCTGACCGTAAGGAGCAGCAGGCGCAGGCGCACCTTTTAGAAGAAAAATTGAGTAAGTTTGGCATCCGCGGCTCGGTGGTGAAAATCACGTCGGGGCCGGTGGTGACCTTATTTGAATATCAGCCGCAGATCGATGTACCAATTAGTAAAATTGTTGCGCGTGAGGATGACTTGGCGCTGGCGTTGCAGGCGATGAGCTTGCGCATTATTGCCCCTATTCCTGGTACGGCTGTTATTGGCTTTGAAGTTTCTAATATAGTGCGCAAGATGGTACTTTTTAGTGAGGCAGTTAATGGCCCCTTGTTTACCGCTTCTGCGTATGCGTTACCCCTTATTATTGGTCAGGATACGCGTGGTGCTGGCTGTGTTATCGACCTTGCAAGTATGCCCCATTTATTAGTTGCTGGTTCGACCGGGTCGGGTAAATCGGTTGCCTTGAACGTTATGTTATTAAGTTTTTTGTGCCATGCAAGCCCCGATGAGATTCGGTTGATTTTGATTGACCCTAAGCGGCTTGAATTTTCTTTATATGCGGATGTGCCCCATTTATTGTTCCCTATTATAACGGAGGCAAAGCGGGCGATTATGGTACTTTCTTGGGCGGTTAAGACGATGGAAGAGCGCTATGCGTTAATGGCGGCGGCTGGTGCGCGCAATATTCATGATTATCGTAAGATCCATAAAAATAGCATGCCCTATATCGTGATTGTCATTGATGAGCTTGCTGATTTGATGATAGTGGCGGGCAAGGATATTGAAGTGCTTATTGCACGCTTGGCCCAAATGGCGCGTGCTGCGGGTATCCATTTAATTATTGCGACCCAGCGCCCGTCGGTTGATGTGATTACCGGGGTGATTAAAGTTAACTTCCCCGTACGGCTTGCTTGTAAGGTGACCTCAAAGGTCGATTCGCGGACCATTCTTGATAGTATGGGCGCTGAAAAGTTGTTGGGGAAGGGCGATATGCTGTTGCTTGACGGTCAGGGCCGTTTACAGCGGTTGCATGGCGCGTATGTAAGCAATGAAGAGATTAATTATATTGTGCAGCAGGTTAAGGCGCAGCGTGCGGTGGTGTATCATGAAATCCCTGAGGGTTCCGGCGAGTCAGAATTGCCGTCAGAGGACGCTGCTTTATATAAGGAAGTGGTAGATTTTGTTAGAACTACCGATGAAATTTCCATTTCTTTACTTCAAAGAAAGTTCCGTATCGGGTATAATCGTTCTGCACGGATGATTGATCTTTTGGAAAATCATGGGGTTATTATGCCAGCTTCGGGTGGTAAAGGCCGCAAGGTTCTTCATTGACAATCTCTAAAAATATCGTCATGGTAATGCTACGAAAAACGTTATAGGTAGGGCACATATGCCCCTGCGAAGTACGTATAAAGGATATATGTTTATGATCTGCTTGATGCTAGATCGCTGGGAGACTAAGTAATGAATTTAAATCAGGAATTTATTACGTCAATTATTCCGCACGCGATATATGAAGGTAAGCCTTTTGTGGCGCCAGCTCATTGGTCTGTTGATTCACGTACGGTTGCACAGGATGATTTTTTTGTTGCCTTATCGGGTGCCCAGGTTGATGGTCATGATTTTGTTATTGCTGCGCTTGAGCGTGGCGCTTGTGGGGTGATGATTGCTGCGGCGCATTATAAAAAGCTACAAGCGCAATTAGCTCCTTATATGGCTACGCGTAGTTGCGTTATAGTACCAAGCCCGCAGGATGCGGTTTGTGCTATTGCCGCTGCATGGCGACGTTGTTTTACCTGCCCAGTTGTAGGCATTACCGGATCGGTAGGCAAAACAAGCACCAAAGAAATTTTAGGGAACATGGTCCGTGCGAGCGGCAAACGGTGCCTTGTTTCGCAGGGGAACCAAAATACGCTTATTGGGATGTCATTAAATATACTTATGTTGCGTCCTGAGCATGAAGTTGCTGTGTTTGAAATGGGCATTAGCAAGCGTGGCGAAATGGCAAAGCTTGCTGAGCTTGCTGCGCCAACGATGGGGGTAATTACCGCTATCGGCCATAGCCATATGGAAGGGCTTGGCTCAATTATGGATATTGCTGCAGAAAAACGGGATATCTTTAAATATTTACCTGAAAATGGGATTGGGGTTATTGACGGTGATCAGCCCTTGCTGGCGACGATTTCGTACCGCCACCCGGTTATTAAATTTGGCCGTAAAATGGTGAATCAGGTCCAGGCGCGAAAAATTCAGCATACCCAAGAAGGGGTACAGTTTCAGTTGAAAATATATGATGAGCGCCACCTTGTGGAGCTTGCTACGCAAAACAGTGCGCGAATTCAGAATGTATTAGCTGCGGCTACGGCAGCGCATGCACTGGGTATTTCGTTAGAGTCAACTTATCAGGGCATTATGGTGCCATTGACTTCGACGGGGCGCTTTAAGCAGTATGCTGTTACTGGTACGGCATCGGTGGTGATTGATGATAGTTATAATGCCAACCCCGAAAGCATGAAAGCTGCTTTGCATGCTTTTGAAAAAATAGAAGGGCATGCTACGAAAGTGGCGGTATTGGGTGACATGCTTGAGCTTGGGGTAAATGCGCCATTTTGGCATCGACAATTGGGACGTTTTTTACGGAAGGTCCCTTCGGTGAATCGCGTTATTTTTATTGGCGAGCAAGTTAAGTGGGCAGAAAAAATGGTTCCTTTTGGCATGACGGTAACGCGAGTTGCTTCATGGCGCGATGCTTTGCCTTTATTGCAGCCGTATCTTAATGAGGGCTCATTAGTTTTGGTTAAGGCTTCTCGCGGCATTGGATTGAGCAATTTAGTTACGGCACTTTTATCACGTGATGCAGCATGATCTACCATATACCAGTTTTATTACGCGAAGTTATTGAGCAAATAGCACCTAAAAAGAACGGCGTTTATGTCGATTGCACCTTTGGTGGTGGCGGACATACGACGGCGATTTTGCAAGCGGATCCGACGTGCAAGGTGATTGCGTTTGATTGGGACCGTGAAGTTATTGATCTTCATAAGGAAAAATTTGAAGAACTTTTTCCGGGACGTATCGAATTTGTTTGGGCTAATTTTGCGCAAATTTCATTAAAGTTAAAAAAAATTGGGGTTAAGCAAGTTGACGGCATTTTAGCCGATTTTGGCACCTCGCAACATCAGATTGCAAACAAGAGTGGCTTGTCATTTTCGCGCGATACACCGCTTGATATGCGGATGTCGGCGGGGCACCATTTTTCGACAGCAGAAACCATAGTAAATCATGCTTCTGAGCGTGAGCTTGCGCAGATATTTTGGGACTATGGTCAAGAGCGTTATGGTCGCCAGATTGCTGAGGCAATTGTTGCGGCGCGCAAAAAGAAGCGTTTGCTTACTACCGGAGAATTAGCGGACCTTATTATGGGAATTGTGCCGCGACGTCCGGGGATTCATCCAGCAACCAAAGTATTTCAGGCATTACGTATTGTAGTTAATAAAGAGTTAGAAAACATTCAAGCATTTTTGTCGCAAGCTGGTTCTGTATTAAAACCGGGTGGACGTTTAGTTTGTATTAGTTTTCATTCACTTGAAGATCGTTTAGTTAAGCAGTTTTTGCGTGAGCAACATGCTACGTTTAAGTTGTTAACGTCACGCGTGGTTGTGGCAGCTGAAGATGAGCTGGCAACCAATCCATCCGCTCGATCAGCAAAGCTTCGCGCAGCAATTAAAATTTAATTGACAAACAAAAATGATCTACATAGAATAATCCCCACGAGTAGATGGGTGTAATGATTAGCTACAAAGGTTATTAACCATGAAAATAACAGAAATAAAAGTATATCCCGCCAAAGATGGCGGTCGACTTAAGGCGTATGCAACAATTGTTTTTGAAAACATATTTATTGTGCGCGACCTAAAAGTTATTGAAGGCGAAAAAGGATTCTTCGTATCGATGCCTTCTCGCCGCAGAAAGGATGGCACGTTCCGTGATATCGTGCATCCACTGAATTCCGAGACCAGAAAAAAAATTGAAGATTCTGTCATTTCGGAGTATACAAAGGCCATTGAGAATGGTACACTAGAGGAAGTAATTATTTAGATAAGAAATTTTTGGGGCGTCGCCAAGTGGTAAGGCATCGGTTTTTGGAGCCGACATTCGGAGGTTCGAATCCTCCCGCCCCAGCCATACTTCGCAAACAGCTTCGTATGGCTATCGCCAGTTTTTAAATGACTGCGCAAATTATTAAGACCTCCTGATATCAGGAGGTCTTTTTTTACGTAAAAAAACATAAGGCATTTTCATGAAATTAGATGCGAGTTCAGATAAAAAGCGTTGCTTTGGTAATGGTCCGGGCAAAGAGTTCTATGCAGAATATCATGACACGCAATGGGGCGTACCCGTGCATGACGACCACCTTTTATTTGAGATGTTAATTTTAGAGGGCGCGCAAGCGGGCTTAAGTTGGGAAACCATTCTGAAGCGGCGTGAAGGCTATCGCCGGGCATTCCATTACTTTGACCCGGTTCAAGTTGCGGTGATGCGTGACGATGAGTTAGAGGCATTACGCCATAATGCCGACATTATCCGCAATCGCCTCAAAATTTATAGTGCTCGTCAAAACGCGCAGGTTTTTTTGAAGATCCAACAAGAGTTCGGTTCATTTGATGCGTACCTTTGGCGTTTTGTGGGTAATAACCCTTTGGTAAACCACCGGCAGAATTTTTCTGAAGTTCCCGCGGTGACTGTCGAAAGTGACGCGCTTTCAAAAGACCTTAAAAAACGGGGCATGGCTTTTGTGGGCTCTACCATTATGTATGCCTATATGCAGGCGGTTGGCTTGGTGAATGACCATAGCGGTGACTGTTGGCTTGTGGTCCGGTAAAAAAGGCTCAGAAGTTAAAAAATAAATAATTTATGCCATACTCATAGTATATGATTTTTTTTACCATTAACCGCAACGCACCCATGTTAATTACCAGAAAATTGCTACAAACTTTTGCTCTCTTTTTATGTTCTTTGTTTACGGTGGCCGATCTACTTGCCATGGGGATGGGTAATGATACCGATGACTTTTATGGCGGCATGAATTATAAAAAGATATTTGATCAAACATCAATTTTTGCCAAGCGAGAATTTAAAGAAACTTTAGTGGCTGAAGGGCTACCCTTGCCCGCCGCGCCTCAGCAGCCAGCTAAGCCGGATGGCGTTGTCGCCAAGATAAGCAAGTTTTTAATGCTTAAGCAGTTGAGAGAACTTATGGATTGGCGCTTTGACCAGAACAAGCGTCTTGCAGCTCCCGTAAAAACATCACAAGATCTTGATGCGGCCTTACTTGCTGATTTTCGGCTGAAAAAAGCTATGGCGATGAAGCGTGCTTTATACCAGCCCATATTTTCATCGGGCATAGATATGGCGGTTTTTGGTGCGGCACCGCGTCTGGTGAATATGGGAGAAGTTGGCGGTGGTATAAGTAACTTTGCCTTGGTACACGTGATTGGTGAAAATATTAAGCGATTATCCCGGGCAATGTATAGCATATATGTGTCGCCCTTGAGTGACCCGCTTGATGATTATGAGCAAATCTATGCGGTAAAAAAGCGCTTTTTGCCCGAATCACTGCAAGAAAAAATAGAGAACAAATTTGCTGCAGCGCGGCAGAATTCGCAGGTAGTGGACACGGTGCTCAGTTTTTGTCAGGTCGCCCTTAGCCTTCCGGTAAAAAGTAGTTTGCCGGCGCAGCAGATGTTTAAAGAGCCATTGCCGCGCATAGAAAGCAGAATTATGCGGCACCTTCGCGAGCGGGGACATGACCTTGCCACGAGTCAGGCATTGGCTGCGCCCTTATTGCAACATATGGTGCGTTCAGCAACAGGGCCTGGGGTGCTCAAAAGCCCTAAGCCGGTTGTTTATTTACAGGGACCGCCCGGTACGGGGAAAAGTTATACAGCTGAAGAAATGGCACGTTTGTTGGGAGTAAAGTTAATTAAAATCCAGGTGACTTCAAGTGAGGCTGCGGCATTGGTGGGTGATGATACTCAGCCAGGCCAATTGCTTGAAGCGTTGACGCATCAGGGTGCTGACGGGGAAAATGATGCGGTAATTTTGATTGATGAAATTGATCGTATTGTAAATAATAATGATGAATCGGTATTGGCGACGATATTGCCGTTGCTGGAGCCTACGGCGACTTCTTTTTATAGCCCTTATCTGAAGGCGGAAGTTGACTTGAGTAGGTTCTGTTTTGTTTTGTGTGGTAATGCTGCCCTCAAAAGCAAGGCCTTACAGTCACGCGTCAGTACTATTGTATTTGACCCTATGAGTAAGCAGCGCAAGCGTGACCTTGTCTATGGTTATCTGGTGCCGGAGTTGTGCAAAAGCGCGCGGCCAGAATTTAACCTTAATCCAAAGGGGTTAACGCGGTCTGAATGTGAGGCGATCCAGCGGTTGATAGATGCTGATAGTGACCAGGGGATTCGTACGCTGCAGTTGAAGGTTGCTCAATTGATTAATCAGTTCCGGATAGAAAGAGCTCGCCAGGCAGACGTGGGTGGAGCAGTTACGGGTCAAGTAAGTAGAAATCGAGCAGGCAGCGGTCGAGTAGACAAAAGCCGAGCAGGCAAAAGTTAGGATATTATTATGAAGAATATATGGTTAGCCTCAAAATCACCTTCACGCCAATACTTATTGCGTGAAGCGCAGCTGCCTTTTATGGTGGTGGAACAAAACGCCGATGAATCCCGTTGTGATTGGTCGCAATCGTTGGAAGCGGTAGTAGGTTCTATTGCCCGCTATAAAATGGAGGGGGCCTTGCTTCCTGCTGGCGTTGAGGGCCAGGTTGCTTATGTGCTGACGGCGGATACTCTGACGCAAGATATGGCGGGTGTTATCCATGGCAAGCCGGTTGATTACGCAGACGCCCAGGCAAAATTTGAGGCGCTTCAGCCTTTCAGCCGCGTGGCGACCGCCTTTTGTTTACAGAAAAAACAGTATAGCGGCGGGGAGTGGCGCTTAGTTGAAGAACGGAATTGCTGTGTTGTTTCTGTCTGTGAATTTATGGTGCCAGAAAATTGGCGTAAGCGGTACGTTGAGCGGTCTGCTATTGGCCTTGAAGCAGCAGGTGGCATGGCAGTAGAGGCCTATGGTATGCAGTTTTTAAAAAGCATACAGGGTTCCTATTCAGCGGTTATCGGCCTACCTCTTTATGAACTGCGCGAAGCCCTGGAAACATTAGGCTTTTTTGATGGCGGCAGTTGATTGGTTGCCTGACTGTTTTTTGGCAGAAAGAGCATATTCTTTTTGGATATCTTTTACTTGCCAATTAAGGGCAAGGCAGGCGCATAAAGCGTATAATAATTTTCGTTTCATAATCCTATTTCTCCCCAGATTTAATCTTTACTGCTTCTAGTCTAGCCGGTAATAATTTCAAATTGCAACAATATTTTGAAATGTTTGTACTGGAGTGGTAATAAATCTTTGTTTCTTTATGATGGGTTGTCCCGTTTTTGCGGTTTGAAGGGTAGGAATTACCAGGTAAATAGGGGGGTTTTGACATTGCCGGGGTTTAAACTAAAATGAGTAATAGAAAGCTGTAATTATGCAGTGTACAAATGAAGTGATGATAGTTGATTTTAATTAAAGGAATCGCAATGAAAAATCTTATAAAAAATAGCATGCTTGGTTTAATGGTTGTAGCCGTTGCAGGAACTCAGGTTCAAGCAGCTCCCGTTGCAGTAATGTTTAAGGCTCATGCCGCTAACTTTGTTAAATTTGCAAAAGCAAATCCCGTCAAAACAGGCTTAGTTGGTGCAGTATTGGGTGCTCTTGCTTTAGATGGTGGTCAGTATGGCTTTAACGCTGTGCGTAACAATCGTAAAGCCAAAGCGCTTCCTGCTGCGGTAACAAAAGAAACTTATGATAAAGCTGTTTTGGATCGTGATGCTGTGCAAAAAGAATTGCAAGATGCAAGCGCACCAGTTGCAGCTGCGCAGCAAGAAAAAGCTCGCTTAGAAGCGTTAAAGGTTCAAACTGCCAAAGGCAAGCAAAATGATGATGTTACCTTAAAATGCTTGGCAGATCTTGAAGCTGAGATTAAGGCAGAAGCGGATGCATTGGTTGCTTTGAATGCTAAAGTAACAGAAGTTACTGCTAAACTAGCGCCATTAGTTGATGCGGTAAAAGCGTTTGATGCGCAAAAAACTGCTGCAGCAGAGGTACAAAAAGCTCAAGCAAATAATGGCATGTACGTTGTACGCGCTCCCCAAGTATTGTGGGCTAAGTTCAAAAAAGCTGACGTTACCACTCCTACTACCTTTGTAGTTGCAAATAACATTAAGTAAGGGAAAAATATGAAAAATCTTATAAAAAATAGCACACTCGGTTTAATGCTAGTAGCTGTTGCAGGAACCCAGGTTCAAGCAGTAAGCATGGCAATGGTTCAAGCCCGTGGTGCACAATTAGTAAAAACTGCTATCAGAAATGCAAAAGCAAACCCTTGGCTTACCGCCGGTGCTGTTGTTGCAGGTTTAGCAGTTGCTGACAGCGCTCAGTATGGTTTTAAAGCTTTCCGTAACAATCGTAAAGCTAAAGCCCTTCCTGTTGCTGTTACCGTAAACGAAACAGATTACACAGCTGCTGTTACTCAGCGTGATGCTGCTGATGCAGAACTTAAGGCTGTTCAAGCTAAAGTTGCTCTAGCTCAGCTTGCCAAATCTAAAATTGAAGCAGACGCAGTTGAGTATGATGCTAAGCTTAAAGGTAAAGTTGATGCTGGTCAAAAACCAACAAAACCAGCGACGGTCAAGACCAATAAGAAAAAACGTCAAATTGCTTTGGATGAAGCAATTGCAGCACTCAATACTTTAACTGCTCAACAAACTGAGTTGGTAGCTAAATTTGTACCATTGGCTACCAAGGTAACCGATTTAGAAGCGCAAAAAACTGCAGCTCAAAAAACTGCTGCTGACGCAAAAGCATTGACACATGCACAAGCGACTAACGGTTTATATGCGGTACGCGCACCTAAAGCATTGTGGGCATCAGTAGCAAGCAAGTTCAAAAAAACTGATGCTTCTACCCCTGCTACCCCAACTACTAAGTAAGGGTGCTTAAACTTAAGATATTAGAATAATAAAAAGGCCTGGTGAGAAAAATTACGGGGCCTTTTTATTACTACTACTCTTAATAGCCCATAAAGGGGCTTTTGACTTATCGATTTTTTTGAATTAAATTAGGCAGTAGAAGGCTGTAATAGTGCAGCATTAATGAATGTGAAACAACACGTAAAGGAAATTTCATGAAGAATACAATGAAAAACAGCATGCTCGCTTTAATGGTTGTAGCTGCTACCGCAACTCAGGTTCAAGCTTCATTTGGCGCGATGCTTAAAGCTCGTAGCGTTAACGCTATGTCTAAAGCTGGCGCTTTTGTAGTTGCAAATAAAGGTTTGTCAGCTGCTGTATTAGCAGTTGCTGCTTTATCTGCTGAATCATCTCGTCCATGGTTTGCAAAACGTAAAGCTGCTGCTTTTAAAGCTAAAGTAGAAGCACAAAAAGGCTTGACCCAAGTGCTTGTTGAAGAACAAAAAGCTATGAAAGCAGAAGATGTTGCTGCGTTGAAAAAATCTTTAGCTGAAATGATTGTAACCGTAGATGGTAAAGTTATTGTCCAAGCTAATGGACAAGACTTTGGCGTACAAGGTACTGAAGTTATGTGGGTTGCTTCAAAAGAAGAAGCTGGCTTAGCTGACGCAGACAAAGTTGTTGCTGAAGGCAATAGCTACGTTCGCAATGGTTCTAACTGGTTGTGGACAAAAACCGGTGGTCGTTTCTTCGGTAAATCTGAAGAAGCTGCTAAAACTCCAGCAGCTGCAACTTCAGCTCCAGCTGCAGATGCAAAAGATGCTAAAAACGACGGCCAAACTAAGTAAGTAATTATTTAGTTTTTAGACGTAAAAATACATAAAGAGGTCTGGGTAATACCAGGCCTCTTTTGTTTTAGTCGATTTTTAAAAAGCCTCGCAACCTTAAAAAACGGGCGCCAGCCAAACGAAGCTAAAGATGAAAACAGCGCCAGCCCGGCGTAGTCGTTCCCACGGTCAAGCTATTGACCGCCAGCTAAAGCTGGCCAAGTCGGAAGAGCCGGACAAACGAAGACGGGGCTTTTGTGCTTCTTCTCCCCTTGTTATATACTGGTATAAGATAGGATTATTCTAAATAGTATATAATAGGCTTACTATGTATAAAAAATGGTATTTTTCCCTGATTTTCATTGCCGTATCCCAGGTTAGCCTGAATGCGACCTCGGCTTTTGCCACTATTGGTGCCGGTTTGCGCGCCAGTGGGCGTGCTGTAGCGACCGTTTTCCGCAAGGGGCGCGTTGCCATACCTTTGACCGTGGCGGCGTTGCTGGTAAGCGATCGTATACAGGTATTGTATTATCATGCTCGTCAAGCAACGCTTACTGACCAGGTTAACTTTGCACAACAGCAGCTTGCCGTACAAAAGAAAAGATACGCTGAGGCACAACAGGCATTGGTGGGCGTTGCCGATGATGTGGTAGTTCTTAAAAGGCATAATTTAGAGTTTGAGCAAGCAAATTTAAGTCGCTTAGAGACAAGCCCAAATTCTCCTGGCCGGTTAGCAGTTAAGAAACATTATTATGATGCGGCCCTTGCGCGGGGTTCTTATGCCTATCGCTTTGGGCGTTTTACGGTGGCTAAAACTCGTGAAACCATCGTCGCCGTCCGTGAATATAATCGACAGCGAGTGCTGCGGGCTGCAGCGCTTGAGGCTGAAGAATTAGAAAGAGCTCGGGAGGCTCGCCGTGCTGCTAGAAGGGCAAGAGGGCGGTAGTTAGAAATTTTAAAAGAGAGAAAGTTATATGAAAAGCAAGATAATAAAAATAAGTATAATTGCCGCATTGTTCGCCTGGGCACATGCTCCTGCGCGGGCACTTTCAGAAATAGTAACGTATGGTAAGCGAGTTGCGAGCCTTGCCAAAGCGCATCCGCGCAAAACGGTTTGTTTGCTTGCCGCGTCAGCGGTGATGGGTGATTATGTTGGTGCTTGGTGGTCAAAGAAGCGTGTAGAAAAAGCGCAGATCGCTTTTAACCAAGCGTTAACCACGCAACAAGAATTTTTTAAAAAAAATAAAACAGTGATTGAGCGCGCTGATCGCGGTGCCCTGAAGATCGCGCAGTGTCTCTTTGAATTCAATCAATCAAGCCTCTCGTTCATGCTGGATTATTACGCTTTGGAGCGCGCATTGCAGCAGCAATATGATCCGCTGTGGATACGGCTTTCTGGTCGTAGCGTGCCGGCAGATTTTGCGCTGGTCAAAAAATATAAGCCTTGTATGGATGAGCTATCTGCAGAAGACAATCGATCTTTTAAAGCCTGTATGGCTATCCGTAGAGGGAGAGCTTATAACGAGTCGTTTGAAGAGTTACATAAAGCTGGTTTTGACCGTGCACGAGCGCATATGAAAATTTTTGAAAAGCATGGCTTATTGCCGCAAGAAGGGAAATAGTTATCATGAAAAATAATATGATAAAAATAGTTGTCGCAAGTTTATTATTTACCGTTGCTGATTGCCAAGCTGGCGCTATGGCCCGCGCTCAAGTGTATGGCGCACAAGCTGTTGCGTATGGCCTGCAAGCGGTCCGTTTAGCAAAACCGCATCGCCTTAAAATTGCTGGATTACTGCTTGGTGGCGTAGTTCTGAAAAATTATGTTAATGCCAACCGTTCAAAAAATAACGTAGAAATTGCTGAGCGCCATCTACATCAGACTATTGCTCAGATGCAAAAATGCTTAAAAAATAATGCAGAGCAATTGCAGCGTGTTCTAGCTGCAGGTGCAGCTGCTGCAGAACTTGACCGAGAAGATATTGACAGGGCGGTGGGGATGGATTTTTCTCGGTTTAATATAGCGGCCGCACATTTTGAGGTAGCACGCACTGAGCGGTACCATAATTATTGGGCTCGCTTGACTGGCTCTGCGATGCCTCTTGCGCCGATGGATGCAAAACTTGAAAAATTGTTAAAAGCTTTTGACTTTGAAGAGTTTGCCTTACGTCAGCTTGACGACGCTATGCGTCAGCTTCATCGCACTATGCGATTACAGCGGGTAAAGCAAAATATTACTGGCCTTGCCACGGAAGAAGCAAAAGCAGCAAAAACAGCAGAAGTTGCTGCCGAAGAAGCGCGTATTAAAGCAGAAGAAATTAAGAAGTCGATTGCCTGGCTAGATCAAGTTAAAAAAGCTTTTGATGCGTATGCCGCATCGTAACAGCATCGAAGATTGTGCGTATCGTATCATGAGGATAGTATGAACCAGCGAACTATAACCGTAATTATTTTAGGCTGTTTAACTGTTTTTGGCAGTGCTTCATTAGATGCATCAGTTGCTACCAGCATAGTAACGTGGGGCAAGGCTCACCGGAAGGCTATTGGCTTTTCTGTAGGGGCTGTGCTTTTCCAAAACTTTATTGTCTCTAAGTTTTCAGGCAGTCGGGTTGATGCTGCGGATAGGACATTTAAGGGAGAAGCGCGCGCTTTGCGGCGGCTCTATTTTTTGAGTGAGAATGAAATTAATGACATGCGGAATCCGGTACGTTTAGCTCTTCGACAACATCGTTATCGTGACTGGATGGATTGCTATCGAGAGCTCATGCAAGCTGGCGACCTGTTGGAACGGGCATGCTTGTATAGCTATGATACCTATTGGACCAAATTATTTGGCAAAAAGCAGGATTATTCGCGCCATGCCGGATTGCAATTATATGATAAATTACGTGAAAATGATGAACAGCATTACCATGCAGACTTAGTGTGGCCAGTAGCTCCTGGTACTGCAGCACGAAATATGACATTTGCTGCGCGAGGATTGCCGTTAAATGCACATGAAGTGCGGTGGCTTGACCATATGGAAAGTGTTATGAAGATTTTGCATGAGCGGCAGGCGTTACGATAACGGGTTTCTTTTTCTAGCTCACGCTGTGTTTTTTAAAACCTCTACTCAATTCACATTCTGCTCGCCATCCGCTCATCCTGAGCCCTGTCGAAGGGTGGAGCGTAATTTGTTTTGTGCTACACAATAATTAAATAAATTCTTCGAATAGTGGCCTTGCCAGGCGGGCCTAAGGGCTTCGTGCGCGGCCCTTATAATCCCCGCACCAATGGGCTACGCCCTTGGAACCCCCCTCAATAGCGCCGCGCTGAGCCGCGGCACTAATTCGGGATAAGGCCCGGCGTTGCTGACGCCGTTGTCTGCGACATGGCTAGCAACACTTTTATTATATCTGACGAATCTCATAGTTGCGTTGTTTTAAATAGACTGTGTAAGGCGGGGTGAGCGTGGCAAAATCGCGTTAGCGATTGCCGTGCGAAACCAAGTCTATAATGGGCCACCTGTCCGATCTGCCGAGTTAGGCGGGTGGTGAAGCCGCCTACTGTTTGAGGCGTAAGGGGAATACACAGGAATTTGGAAAACTAGAAAATCTTGGTCAACCGGTGGTCTACTAAAAGCGTTGGCCGTTCCGCGCACCGCAACATGAGCGCGGCCCGAGCGCGATTTTAGCGGAAGGATTCCAAAGTCCTCTTTGGTGGTGGGAATCCAAAGGGCCTTCCAAAGGCCTTTTGGGCCGCCTGCAGGGCATAAAAATAAAAGAACTTTAATTATTATTGTGTAACACAGAATCAATGTGTGGAATAGGGGCCCGCCTGCAAGGCATAAAAAAATAAGTAAAATTTAAGATTAATGTAATAAAAGAAAAAGGGCCGAGAAATCTCAGCCCCCTTAAAAACTATTTTAAAATACCCTCAACGATATTACTCGTTCCAATTTTCCATGGAAACATTCGGTATAGCCGCATTTACCGTAGCGGTAGCAGCCTTATTGGCACGCCAGTCGTTCCAGTATCCCTTAAGATGAATAGCATTCAGAATCAAGCTGGTGGTGTTCAGCACACGGTTAATCCACGCATCACGATCAACACTGTTTGCCGCTTTCAGCTGAGCAACATCCTTCTTTTTGGTTTCGGCGACTAAATCCCAAACAACCCCATTGGTAACATTGGCAATACCATTCATTTCAATAGCAATACGAACATCGCGAGCAAGGTCTTCCAGGGCGCGAATGCTGAGGTTATTCGTGTTAGCTACTAACTCAGTTAATAATCTCTCATCAAAATTGATATTATACTGGTTTAAATAGTGGCGTAATACCTGCATACGGGTCGCTGCGTCAGGGTAGCCAATCTCTATGCTCGTGTTAAAACGATCAAGAAATGTTCTGTCGAGCTTATCAAAATGGTTGGTTGCGCAGATAAAGAAGATTCCTGGATGGTTCTTATATTTATCGAGGCATAACCACAATGCTTGCGTTGCAACCTGATGCTCGGCTCGGGACGCCGCTTCATAATTGATGTTTGCACGCGCAATGGCGTCAATTTCATCAACAAAAAGTACCTGGCCTTTGCCGGTAGTGCGATATTTTTCTGCAGCAACTTCAAAAGCATCAGTAATTTTCTGGGCACCTTCACCAAGGTAACTTCCCACAATGTTTGCTCCACTAATAGCTACAAAGTCCCACTTTGATTCAACAGCAATCATCTTAGCAAGGGTACTTTTCCCGTTGCCCGGTGGACCATAAAGGACTAAGCGGTTTGAAATTAAGCGTTTTCCCCTTTTTTTCAATTCGTCAATTATCCAGAGGATTTTGCCAGAGGGCACGCCGATCATTCCCTGGATGGTACGGTAATTTTTACGAGGTTCTGGAGCTTTTTTAAAAGGGCGCCAGCTGACTATTGACCGGACCCATAATGGTAGCCAAGAACGTTGATAGCCAATAACGGTTGGTTCTGGAGTCGGCCCTTTGTCGATGGTCACGGGGTCAGGCAGGTTAAAGGTTGCCAGGTCAGTAGTTTCAGGCAAGGTGCTCAAAGACACAGGCTTTTCAGGTATATTAAGGATGTCTACAGGTTCAATGAGGGAGGCCACGTCTTGGAGGGCGGCGTCTGTTTCGGGGGTTACTGTTGTTCCAAGGCAAGGGAGGATAATCAAGCTGCCCAGGAGGAGCATGGTAATCCGAGGTGATGATACGAGTATCATAGTAGTTAAGTCTCCTTAAAAGGGGTATTCTTGCAGCTAATTACATTTCTTTATTATCTTTAATTGTAAAAAAAGCTCAGGAAATAGCAACTTTTGCCTTGTTTTAATAAATTCAGAATATGCCTACCCTGCTAGATATTTTTAAGTTGTACCCCTAGAATATAGTAAGCTTGTTATTTTTACGGTATCATACATGGTGGATGCTGAGTATTAACCTTTTTATAAAGAAAAGCCCTATGAAAGAACATAAAATATCCCTTACGTCGGCAGTTTTGCTAAATATGAACATTTTGATCGGATCAGGGATCCTTATTGGTCCTGGTCAGATTGCCGCCCTTGCAGGTTCAGCAAGCTTTTTAGCCTGGCCTTTAGTGGCGCTCTTCTTCTTGCCCTTGGTACTCTGTACGGCACAGTTAAGCAGCATGTTTCCGGGGTGTGGCGGTTTTTACTCGTATGCTAAAGAAGGTCTTAATAAAGGAGCTGGCTTTACCAGTGGTTGGCTCTACGTGGTCGGCTATATTTTTGCCGTAGCGGTTGAAATGTTGGCTTTACGTCAAACCTTGCTTGCTTCATCATGTACCAGCTGGTTCATTGAAAATGCCTTAGTATTTAATGTGCTGTGTCTTGTGCTGTTTATTGGTTTAAATTTGATGAGCTTTAAGCTCTTTAGCCGAATATTGAATTCGCTGACGATTACCAAGCTTTTGCCGCTTATTATATTGGTATTACTGTTGCCCTTTATTATTAACCCAACTTTTACCATAACGGGTGCTGAGATTAAGTTATTGCCATTTTCGTTACCTTTGGCGATGTTCGGATTTTTTGGCTTTGAATATTGTTGCAGTTTGACCCATCTTATCGAAGACAGTGAGCGTAACGCGCCCCGGGCTATTTTGTATGGCTTTTTGGCGACAGCGGCTTTATACACGCTGTTCCATTTTGGGTTATTGAACTTGATGGGCGCAGAAAACTTAGCGCAATACGGCGCACCGGCTTATGCGCAGTTTTTGACCTTGCCGATTCCCTATTTAAAGACATTATTAATGTTGCTTATTCCGGTAGCAGCGATTTTGACCATTTTTGCCGCAACCAATGGTATGTTAAATGCCAATGCTATCATGTTGCATTCGATGGCATCTGAGCGTTTGTTTGCTGGCTGGTCAAAGGTTTCTGTAGTTAATCGCTATGGTCGCCCTATTGTTGGCTTGCTGATTCAGGGTGTAGTAGTGCTGGGGATTGTGACCTTTATGCCCAACATTTCGCTGGTTGGCGGGTTGTGTAACTTAGGTATATTTTCAGCCTTCTTGTTACCGTTTGTTTCACTCTTGCTGTTACAGCACAAAAAGGGCTTGTACCATCGTATGATACTTACCGTTATTGGTATTGTTGCAACGATTGGCTTTTCTGGCTATAGCTGGTATTTGCTTGGTGGCAGTGTGAGTGAACGTATGTTGAACTCGCTCCCGTTATTGATTGCTATGGTAATTGGTGCGGTATTGTATAAATGCGTTGCTAAAAAGGCGTAGTTGTATAACATAGACCATTGTTAAAATTAAAGCCCCGTATCGACATTGCGTTGATACGGGGCTTGTTTTATTACTGTTGACTTAGCGACAAAGCATTTTTTATGCTACAAGAGGTAGTCTGTCTATATTAATAGGGGTGTATATGTTGCATTATATTTTATTTTGTTTGTTAACGAGCTTTGCTTTTAGTGTGCAAGGTATGATCAAAGAAGAACAATTACATCAGGCTACTGTTGATGCTAAGGGTGAAAATCTTTATTACGCTGTTTTTCAGAATAAGATTGCTCTCGTGGAAAAATTAATAAGCGAAGGGGCGAATGTAAATTGGAAAAATAAAATTGGTTTGACGCCACTTATGCGTGCAACGACTGATGGCTCAGCAGAAATGGTAGAATTATTGCTCAAGGCTGGCGCTAATCGTACCCTTAAAAGTGGACAAGGTTATACCGCGCTAGAAATGGCGCAAGAAATGGACCGTCAAGATATTGTTAAGTTGTTAGGCGGAAATAAAATGGTTGTTGCTGCGCCAAAGGCGACATCTCGAGGAGCCGGGCAAGCTCAGCCCATAAAAATAACGCAAGAAGTAAAACAAACAACTCCCGTGCAGGCTGCTGTTAATGCCGATGTTACGGGTGAAAAGCTCTATTATGCTGTTTTTCAGAATAATATTGCTGAAGCGAAAAAACTAATCGGTCAAGGGGCGAATGTAAATTGGAAAAATAATAAAATTGGTTCAACGGCACTTATACGGGCAGCAACTGAGGGCAAGGTGGAAATGGTAAAATTATTGCTCAAAGCTGGCGCCGATCGTACCCTTAAAAATAACCGTGGCGAGACGGCGCTTTCATGGGCACAAGAAATGGATCGTCCAGATATTATCCAGTTATTGAATGCCGCGTAATTGCGCAACTTATACGATTGTTAAATTAAAGCCCCGTATCGACATTGGTTGATACGGGGCGCAATTTTTTAATAAACTAATTTCTTATCTTTCGCCAGACCCACTTGATTCATTATTATATTGTTTTTGATAAGGTGATTCGTTTTTCTGCTTGGGTGAGGTTGTTTGCTACGGTTTCGAAATGCTCTATCCGCTCTTGGTTTAACAGGCAATCCCTTTTTTGCAACGCTTGATAGTCGGCATTATGTTGCTCAGAAAACATTTGGCTTGCCGTTAGCCCTGCCTTGTTTCTGAGGAGTGGGTCTACGCCATAGTTGAGTAGGGTTTTATAAACGGCAGGGTCAGTATGGCCAAAGTGTATTGCCCAGTGAAGAAGGGTATAGCCCCATTTACCCATTCGTTTGTTTTTATCACCGCTTTTGGCAAACTTTGCAAGATTATCAGGATTTTTGA
>Ga0163144_10007503_pt1 | contig 23910 bp, 22 predicted proteins | sample OliLak19BULKMAT1_FD_123175 | JGI IMG/M metagenome (GOLD analysis project Ga0163144, IMG submission 123175) | Freshwater microbial mat bacterial communities from Lake Vanda, McMurdo Dry Valleys, Antarctica - Oligotrophic Lake LV.19.BULKMAT1 | ecosystem: Environmental > Aquatic > Freshwater >...
CTGCTGCGCGACGTCACCCGCGCCATCCTCGGTCCAGTCGTCACGCTCGCCGACGGAATCGACAGCGAACCCTGATGGCGCGAACGGCGTCGCTCTCCCTCGCGCTGCTCGTGGCGTGCGCGCTCGGCGCAGGCTGCGTTCACGTCGCGCCGTACGAGCGGGAGCACCTCGCGCGGCCGAGCATGGACTTCACCCGCGAGGGCCGTGAGGTCGCGTTCCGCTCGCACGTACACGAGTCGCGCGAGGGCGCGATGGGCGGCAACGGCGCATCGGGCGGCGGCTGCGGCTGCAACTGAGAGCGCGTCGAGTGCCGCCCGAGAGTTCGCCTCGATCCTCCGCTCTGCGGAACGCGCTCGCGCTCGGCGTGCTTACGCTGCTGCTCGCGAACGCGGTGCGCGCCGACGAGACCACCGGCACCTGGACCGGCGCCGTCGAGCTGCGCGGCAACTATTACTGGGAGCGCTCGACGCGCGTGTATGCGCCCGCGGTCCATGGCGAGCTCGCGTCGCCCGATGGCGTGCTCCTCTCGGTCGACTATCTCGTCGATGCGATCACCAGCGCGAGCGTCGCCGCCGGAGTGAACGCGGACGTGCGCTTCACCGAGATCCGCCACGACCTCGGCGTCGGCGCGGGCTACGAGTTCGACGTCGGTAACGACGCCACGCTGCTGTCGACGGTGCGACTGCGCTGGAGCGAAGAGCCGGACTACTCGTCGCGCGGGATCACTTGGTCCAATCAGCTCGCGCTCAACGATCGCTCGACGCTGCTGACGCTCAACGCGAGCTATCTATTCGACGACGTGCGCATGCGCATCATGGGCGGCCCGCGCATGGGCATCTACGACGTCGACGCGATGTCCACCGTGGAGCAGACGAACCCGTGGGACATCGACTTCAACGTCACCGCGCTCACGCTCGGCGTGACCCAGACGCTCTCGCCGACACTGCTACTCGATGTCGGCTACGACTTCGCCTATCTCGACGGATATCAGAACAACGTCTATCGCCAGGTGCCCGTCGCTGGCACGCCGCGCGCCGAAAACCATCCGCGCGAGCGCATCCGCCACGCGATCTACGCGCGCCTCGCCTGGTACCTACCCGCGACGCGCACCTCGTTGCAGGCGCTCTATCGCGCGTACGTCGACTCATGGGACGTCGCCGCGCTGACGCCGGAGGCGCGCATCTATCAAGAGATCACCGATCTCGCGCAGCTGCGCCTGCGCTACCGCTTCTACTCGCAGACGCAGGCGTACTTCTACCAAGCAGACACGTCGAACTACGCCTCCGAAGCCACGTTCGTGACCGCCGATCCGAAGATGAGCGCGTTTCACAGCCATCTCGTCGGGCTGCAGCTCACGCTCGGGCTCGATTTTCTCGACGGCTCGAGCCTCGGCTTTGCGCGCGGCGGTTCGATCGACTTCGGCGTCGACTACCTCTGGCAGACCAGCCGCTTCGGCAACGCGGTCATCGCCCAGATGGGCCTGCGCGTCCCGTTCTGAGCGCCGACGGATCGTCGCAGCGGCGCGAGGGCTCAGACGTCCGCGAAGCCCTGCGCGCCGATCAGCGGCACGTAGCGACACGCTTCGTGATCGTCGACGTGGAGCGCGCCGGCGGCTCCGTGCGTGACGACCCGCATGCGCTGCAGCTCGCGCTCACCCGTAGGGATCACCAAGCGCCCGCGGGGCGCGAGCTGCGCGACGAGCGCGAGCGGGATTGCGGGCGCGGCCGCGGTGACGACGATCGCGTCGTACGGCGCGCGCTCCGCGAAGCCGAGCGAGCCGTCGCCCACATGCACCTCGACGTTGGTGACCCCAGCCGCCGCGAGGGCCATGCGCGCACGCTCGGCGAGCGACGCATGGCGCTCGATCGAGACGACCAGCCCCGCGAGCTGCGCGAGCACGGCGGCTTGATAGCCAGAGCCCGTGCCGATCTCGAGCACACGACTCCCGGGTGCGATGCGCGCGAGGCTGGTCGACAACGCGACCATGTACGGCTGCGAGATCGTCTGGCCCGCACCGATCGGCAGCGGGCCATCGCCATACGCGTCGCCGACGAGCGCCTCCGGCACGAAGCGCTCCCGCGGGACGCGCGCCATCGCGTCGAGCACGCGCGCGTCACCGATGCCACGGCTGCGCAGCTGCTCGGCGACCATGCGCTGCCGATCCGACGCTGTTGCCTCAAGTGTCATGTGCGATACATATGCCCGGTAAACCGACGGCGCCAGTGCCGCGCGATGCAGCGTGGCGCGTCAGCTCGGATGTTGTGCGCGATGCAGCGCCTGCTCGAGCTCGTGCGGCAGCGGCGCGCTGACGACCAGCGGTTGACGCGTCTTCGGGTGCTTGAGCGTGAGCTGCGCCGCGTGGAGGAAGTGGCGCGAGAGGCCTGGCAGCGCCGGGCCGCCATAGAGCAAGTCGCCAGCCAGCGGATGGCCAATGGCCGCGAGATGCGCACGAATCTGGTGCCTTCCAGCGACTGGCGCCTCGATGACCAGCCGCGTGAACGCGCCGACGGGAGTTGCCTCGACGATGTGCGTGATCGCGTCGCGCGCGCGCAGGCGAATCGCGTCGCGCTCCTCGACGCAGGCCAACACCTTGCGCGGATCACGCGGGTGCGTCGCGAGCGGATAGGTGAGCGTCGTCGGCGCGCTCAGGCTGCCTTCGACCAGCGCGATATAGCGCTTCGAGATGGCGCCCTCACGCAGCGCCTCGCGCAGCGCGTCGAAGGTGTCGGTGTCGCGCGCCGCCAGCAAGACGCCCGATGTATCGGTGTCGATACGATTTACCAAGCCGGGCTCGCGACCGCGATAGCCGACGCCGGCCATCTCCGGGTACCGCGCCACCAGCGCGTTGGCGACGCTGCCGAGCTCGTCTTTGCGCAGCGGATGGCTCGGCACGCCGGCGTCTTTGTCGACGATCACCAGCTGCGCGTCCTCGTAGGCGATGCGCAGCGCGAGCGTGCTGTCCGGCAGCGCAGCGAAGTCGGTCGGCTGCGCGAGCTCTTCGAGCGACACGACGTCACCGAGCGCGACGATCGCGCCCTTGCGCGCGCGCCGCCCGTTGATGCGCACCTTGCCCTCTTCGCTGAGCTTGCGCGCCTTCGCGCGGCTCATGTCGGCGGCGCGACGCACGAGCACGACGTCGAGGCGCGCGCCGGCATCTTCTGCGCCGACGGTGAAGCTAGCGGCGTCGTTCGTCTCGGTGTCTGCGTTCTTTTCAGCGGCGTTCGTTGCGGCGCCGTTCGTTGCGGCGCGTGCCACTGCGGGATCAGCCACTGCGGGATCAGTCACTCGCGACGTGTCGCACGCGGCTGATGCCAGCGCCAGCGCGGACCCAATGGCGCCGTCCCGACGCGCGCGGCCGCAACGTGACCCGGCGGCCCTTTGCGCGGCGCGCGCACGCACTTATGCTCCGCCTGCCGATGGCTGCACAGCGTGACTACTACGAAGTCTTGGGTGTCGTTCGCGACGCCTCCGCCGAAGATCTCAAGCGCGCATACCGAAAGAAGGCGGTCGAGCTGCACCCCGACCGCAATCCGGGTGACGCCGAGGCAGAAGATCGCTTCAAAGAAGCGAGCCAGGCGTACACGGTGCTGAGCGACGCCGACAAGCGTCGCCGCTACGACCGCGTCGGGCACGCGGCCTTCACCACGACGGGAAGCGGCGGCGCGGGCTTTGAGCCGATGGACTTCGGCGCGGTGAGCGAGATCCTCGAGGGACTGCTCGGCGACGTGTTGCGCAGCGGCCGCGCGAAGAAGCGCCAAGGCAACGACGTGCGCTTCGACGTCAGCGTGACGTTCGAAGAGGCTGCGCTCGGCGCCGAGAAGACGATCGAGGTCACGCGCCCGGCGACCTGCGCGGCGTGCACCGGCACTGGCGCCGAGCCGGGCTCGCGCGTCGAGCCTTGCACCGCGTGCAGCGGGCGCGGCGAGCAGCGTTTTCAGCGCGGATTCTTCGTCTCGACGCGGCCCTGCGAGGCCTGTCGCGCGAGCGGCAAGCGCATCGAAAAGCCGTGTACGACGTGCAAAGGCGCGGGCTCGGTGGCGCGGAAAGAGCCGCTCGTGGTGCGCGTGCCGCCGGGCGTCGAGGACGGCTCGGTGCGCACCGTTCGCGGCGGTGGCGAGGCCGCGCTCGGCGGCGCTGGCGATCTGCACGTCTACGTGAACGTCACGCCCCATCCGCTGTTCACGCGCGAGGGCGCCGACGTCTTGTGCTCGGTGCCGGTGAGCTTTCCGCAGGCGGTGCTCGGCGCACAGATCGACGTGCCGACGCTCGAGGGCAAGGTGAAGATGAAGCTCCCGGCGGGCTCGCCCTCGGGCAAGATCTTTCGGCTGCGTGGCAAGGGCATTCAGGTGTTCGGCGGCGTCGGCAAGGGCGATCAGCTGGTCAAGGTCGTCGTCGAGGTGCCCGAGCCCGAGCAGCTGTCGAAGAACGCGCAGCGCTTGGTCGAAGAGCTCGCCCACGAGCTCGGCGAGACGCCGCTCCCCGAACAGCGCGGCTTTCTCGACAAGCTGAAAGGTCTGTTCGAGTGACGATCGACATCTCGCGCTTCGACCGTGCGCTCGCGGAAGCCGATCCGCTGCGCGTCGAAGGTCGCGTGCGCGCGCTCGTCGGCCTCGGGATCCGCGCAGCGATCCCCGGAGTGCGGGCGCGCGAGGTCGTCGAGATCATGCGCCGCGGCGCGGAGCCCTTGCTGGCAGAGGTCGTCGGCTTCGTGGAAGACGACGCGATGTTGCTGCCGCTCGGCAAAGCCGACGGTGTCGGCGCGGATGATCCGGTGCGCCCGACGGGGCGGCCGTTCGCGATGCGCGTCGGCGCGTCGCTGCTCGGCCGCGTGGTCGACGGACTCGGCCAGCCGATCGACGGCGGTCCGCCGATCGAAGGCGAGCTCTACGAGGTGATGCGCCCGCCGCCAAATCCGATGACGCGCGCTCGAATCACCCGTCCACTGGCGGTCGGCGTGCGCGCGCTCGATGGGCTCCTGACCGTCGGTGAAGGCCAGCGCGTCGGCCTGTTCGCAGGCTCCGGAGTCGGCAAATCGACGCTGATGGGACAGATCGCGCGGCAGGCGGAGGCCGACGTGTTCGTCGTCTGTCTGATTGGCGAGCGTGGCCGCGAAGTGCGTGAGTTCCTCGAAGACGCGCTCGGCGTCGAGGGGCGCAAGCGCGGTGTCGTCGTGTGCGCGACCAGCGACGCGCCGGCGTTGGTGCGCCTCGAGAGTGCCTATGTCGCCACCGCGATCGCAGAGTGGTTTCGCGATCGGGGCAAGCGTGTCCTGCTACTGATGGACTCCGTCACTAGATTCGCGCGCGCCGGCCGTGAAGTGGGACTCGCCGCCGGCGAGCCGCCCGCCCGGCGCGGCTATCCGCCGAGCGTGTTCGCCGCGCTGCCCGGGCTCCTCGAGCGCAGCGGCACCAGCGAACACGGCTCGATAACGGCATTCTATACCGTGCTCGTCGAGGGCAGCGACATGGAAGAGCCGATCGCCGACGAGGTGCGCGGCATCCTCGATGGACACATCGTGCTCGATCGCGCGCTCGGTGCGCGCGGCCGCTGGCCCGCGATCGACGTGCTCGCCTCACTGTCGCGCGTTATGGACGCTGTGACGAGCGAGGCACAGCAGAAGTCGGCGCAGAAGCTGCGCGAGCTGCTGTCGCTCTACGAGCAGAAGCGTGATCTCGTCTCCCTCGGCGCCTACAAGAAGGGCAGTGATCCGAAGCTCGATCTGGCGCTGTCGAAGATCGACGCGATCGAGACCTTCCTCCGCCAGGGCCGCCACGAACGCACGCCGTTCGACGAGACGGTGACGCGCCTAGCGAAGCTGGCATGAGCGCTCCGAATGCCACGCTCGACGCCGACATCGTCATTGCCGGCGCGGGGCTGTCCGGTCTCTCGCTGACCGTCGCGCTGCTCGACGCCGGACTGCCTACCTCCACGCGAATCCTCCTGATCGATCCGCGCGAGTCGCTCAGCGGTCACGATCGCACTTGGTGCTACTTCGACGTCGAGCCCCATGCGTTCGAGTCTGCGGTCTCCCATCGATGGTCTCGCTGGCGCGTACGCGATGCGGGCGCAGAGGTCGTGCGCGCAAGCGCCGGTATCACCTATTGCCACATCCCCGGCGAGCGCTTCTACGCCCATGCACTCGCGCGCATCGCCGCCGCCGGACCGCAGGTACGTATCGTGCTCGGCACGCGGGTGCACGCGCTAGACGATCGCGGCGCACACGTCGAGGTCCAGACGAGCAGCGGAGTCGTTCGCGCGCGACTCGCGATGGACTCGCGGCCCCCAGCGCTCACCGACACCCCCACAGGGGCGCGTGACGCGGCGCGAAGTCCCGCGCACATCCAGCTGCTGCAGCACTTCCGCGGCCGCGTCGTGCGCTGCGCGACACCGGTGTTCGACGCCGACACCGTCACGCTGATGGACTTCGACGGCGCGCGCAACGAAGGAATCCACTTCATCTACGTGTTGCCCTTCGATGCGCACACCGCCCTCGTCGAGAGTACGTTCTTCACCGAGCGCGTCCTGCACCCGAGCGTCTACGACGCGGCCATCGACCGTTGGTTGGCAGAGCGCCTGCCGGGGCATTCCTTCGAGACGCGCAGTGAGGAGGCCGGTGTCATCCCGATGACGACAGCACGGTTTGACGCAAGGCCGAGCCCGCGCGTGGTGCGCATCGGTACGGCCGGTGGCCACGCCAAGCCTTCGACGGGATATGCCTTCCTCGCGGTCCAGCGCTTTGTGCGCGCGTTTGCCCCGCGCGTCATCGCGGCGCTGCGTACTGACACCTACGCTGAGCCGCCCGCGGTGCGCAGTGTCCGGACGACGGCGCTCGACGCGATCTTTCTCTCCTATCTGCACCGCCACCCGGAGCGCGCCGCACACACGTTCTTTCGCCTGTTCGACCGGGTCAGTCCGGCGTCGCTGGTGCGCTTCCTCTCCGATGCTGGCTCGCTCACCGACGATCTCCGCGTCATGCGCGCCGGCGACCTCGGGCGGCTGACGCTCGAGACGGCGCGCGCTACACCTCTGCTTCGCGGGATGATGCGATGAAACCGACGGCCCTTCTCCGACACTTCCTCGAGCAGCGCGCGCTGCTGCACTTCGGCCGTCAACCGGAATCGACGCCTCTGCGCGGCGCGAATGCCAACGACCCCGACTGGATTCAAGCGAGCCCGGTGCGCATTCAGCGCGCCCTCGATCGGGCGCTCGCGCTGCCTTCGGGCGGCTGGTACGTAGTTGGCGCAACACGCGCGATTGGTGATCGCCCGGAGCGTCACGTCATCGATGGACGCGAGCTGGTCGCGTGGCGCGGCGCTGATGGCGCGCCGCGCATCGCGCCGGCCGAGTGTCCGCACATGGGCGCCGACCTCGCCTGTGGGCGCGTCGAGAAAGGCCAGCTGATCTGTCCGTGGCACGGACTCGCGCTCGGCGACGCGGGGCACGGCCGCTGGAAGCCGTGCAGGGTGCACGACGATGGTGTGCTGACCTGGGTGCGCCTCGCTGGCCCGCAAGAAGAGGTGACCGAGACTCCCATTCTCCCGCCGCGGCCAACTCACTTCTTCGACGGTGTCATTCGCCTCGACGCGCAGTGTGAGCCTGCGGACGTGCTGGCCAATCGGCTCGACCCTTGGCACGGCGCTTGGTATCACCCGCACTCGTTCGGACGCCTGCGCGTGCTCGAAGAGCGTGAAGACTCCGTCCTCGTGCGCGTCAGCTTTCGTGTGCTCGGACCGCTCGCCGTCGAGGTCGATGCGACGTTTCACTGCCCTGATCCGCGCACCATCGTGATGACGATCGTCGAAGGTGAAGGAACTGGCAGCGTCGTCGAGACGCACGCGACGCCGATCGGCCCCGGACGCACGGCCGTCATCGAGGCCACGCTCGCCACGAGCGACCGCGAGGGCTTTCTCGGCGCGCTCGGCGCACGCGCCTTGGTGCGTCCGCTGATCGAGGCGCGCGCGAGGCGCCTGTGGATCGAAGATACGGCCTACGCTGAGCGCACCTATGCAGTGCGCCGAAGGAACCAGCTGACCGTACTCAGACCGTCAGCATCCCTCGCGGCGGAATCGTCGCCACGCGCTCTGCCGCCGCGCCCCACTGACTGAGCAGCAGGTTCGCCGCCATCGTCCCGCTCGTCGCGGCGCGCTCCATCAGCGCGGTCGGCGTCGGCAGCTTCACGAAGTCGCCGGCGAGCGCGAGGTTCGCGATCGACGTCTCGACCGTCGGCCGCAGCGCGTGCGAGCCCGGCGCAAACGATGGACAGTCGCGGCGGAGCAGCCAGCGATCCTCGAGGATCGTCGCGCGCTTCGTCTCGGGATAAACCGCGTGAAGCGTCGCGAGCAGATCGCGCTGCACCGACTCGCGATCGAGCTCCGCGGGCACCGCATAGGCACGCAGCTCGACGATGCTGCCGCCGGTGCGCGCGGCCCACGCGCGACTCTCGTCCTCGAACAGATGAAACAGCGAGATGTTGTCGCAGAGTCCCATTCCCGTGGTCCCTACGAACGGAGTGCGGCCCGACGCGCTCGGCGTATCGAGCCACAGCCTCCACACCGCAAATGGCAACGTCACGTCGAGCGAATCGACCTGGCGCGCGAACGTGCGGTCGCGGCCGAGATCGGGCGACGCGACGACCAGCCGCTGCAGCGCTGGAACGGTGACCGCAAGTACCACCGCGTCTGCCGTCAGCACGCTCTGTGCATCAGAGTCCGTCTCGACGCGAAATCCGCCCTCCGCCGTGCGCGCGACGCGGCTCGCCGACACGCCGAGCTGCACGTCGACGCCGATACCAGCGAGATAGCGCTCGAATGGCTTCCACAGACCGGTGGAGAACGGCTGACGGAGCACGTCGAACACCAGCCCTTCGGGGTTGCCGGTGAAATAGAAATGGAACATGTGCAGCAGCTCGGCAGCGCTGTAGTCCTCCTCCGGATTGAAGAAGGAGTGTGCGAAGACGTCGAACAACATATGCCGCGCTTCGGCGGGAAAGTTGAGCCCGTCGAGGTAGGTCTTCGCCGTCATCTCATCGAGCTTGTCGAAGGTGCGCTGTGGATCGAAGCGCAGCATGTCGAGCAGCGCTTTCGATTTGACGTTGCGCAGATCGGCGAGCCGCAGCGTCCCCCCGCGCCCGAAAACGCTGCGCGCGATCAACGACAGCAAGTTGAACGGCACGCGCTTCGGCAGTCCGGAGAAGGACTGGGAGCGACCATCCGGCCCAAGCAGCGGATAGTCGTTGAGCTGCTGCAGCTTGGTCAACTGTGGATCGACGCGGCGCAGCAGCGCACGTAGGTTGTAATACTGGCGAAAGAAGGCATGAAAGCCGCGCTCCATCTCGAACTTCTCGCCGGTCTTCAGCTGGTCGGTCCAGGCCCCCGCGCGTCCGCCGAGAAAGTGCTCTCTCTCGAGCAGCACGACCGATACGCCATGTTCGGCGAGGATCGTCGAAGCGGCCACTCCGGCGATTCCACCGCCGACGACGACGACACGCTTACCACGCACACGCGCCGAAGTGCTCATGGACGCCTGGCGAGAAAGCTGTGTACGACGCCGCGCTGCCAACCATCCATCGGCTCGGTGTGGACGTCGACGAATCCGTGTCGGCGCAGGCGATGCTCGAAGGCGCGGACTCCGTCGAACTCGTTCACGCTCTTCTTCAGATATCGATAGATGTCCGAGGAGCGCGCGGTGACCAAACCGCCGGGTATGATCACCGTGTTCGCGACGACGTTCCACAGCAGCTGCGCACGCTTGCTGTCGGCGACCGAATATTCGTGAAAGCAGAGCGTGCCGCCCGGACGCAGCAGCGCGAGCAGATTGTCGAGGCAGCGCTCCGGGTCAGGCACATTGCGAATGCCATAAGCCATCAAGATGGCGTCGAACTCGCCATTGATGCCCGCTGCGGCAGGATCGGTCGCGTCGCCGAGGATGAAGGTCGCCTGGGCGAGCGAAGGCTTGCGCCGCGCCTGCGCGAGCATGCCCGCCGACGCGTCGAGACCGACGATCGTCGCACGCGGATAGCTGCGCGCTACGGCCTCCGTCGACAGCCCGGTTCCGCAGCAGAGGTCGAGGATCCGCCCATCGCTCGGTGCACGCAGGCGCTCCGCGCTCCAGCGCAGATGCTTGAGATAGCCGGGGTTCATCCCGGTCAGCAGGTCATAAGTCGAGGCGATGTGGTCGAACGCCGACGGGACGTTGGCCTTGTCCGCGCTGCGCGCGCCGCTCACCGAAGTCATAGTCATGGCTCATATCCTCGCACGGTCTCACCAGCGCGCGAGCCGCGCCGTCGACGGTGTCAGTTACGCGAGCGGCATCCGCTGGTCAGTTGAACGCGCGTAGCATCCCGTCGATACGCGCGACGAGCGCCTCGCGCCCCGCGCAAGCTGGAATGCTCTCGGCTGCTCGACGCGCGTGACGCGTCAGCAGATCTCGCGCCGCGTCGAGGCCGAGCATCCGCACCGCGCTCGGCCGGTCCTTCGCGTCATCACGGCCGCTCGGCTTGCCGAGCTCCTCCCCGCCGATGCGATCTTTGATGTCGTCGGCGACTTGGTAGGCTTCCCCAACGTAGCGCCCGAGCTCGCGCCACGGCTCGCCGTCGTGACCCGCGGCGATCGCGCCCGCCATCGTCGCCGCCTCGAACATGCTCGCGGTCTTTGCACGGTGATAGCGCGCGAGCTCGACTCCGGGCTCGCTCTCCCACGCTTGCCCGCCGCACATCCCGAACGGCGCACCGGCGGCGCGAGCGAGCACGCGCGTCAACGGCCCGAGAAGAGCGGGAGTCGCCGCGGCGGAGAGCGCCAGTGTCTCGAACGCGCCGATGATGAGCGCATCACCGGCGAGCACGGCGACCGCCTCGCCGAACGCGACGTGCACCGACGGCCGCCCGCGGCGCAGGGGTGAATCGTCGAACGCTGGCAGATCGTCGTGCACGAGCGAAGCGCAGTGCAACATCTCGAGAGCCGTAGCCGCTGCGTCGACGAGCGTCGGATTCTGCTCTCCGATGGCCTGCGCGGTGGCGAGGCACAGGGTCGGCCTCAGCCGGTTGCCACCCGGGAACACCGCATGATGCAGGGCCCCCGCGAGCTTCGGTGGACACTCCGTGCGTGTCATTCGGGTCAGCGCCTCCGTGAGCGCGGCTTCGATGCGGCCCTTCATGACGGCTGTGCCTGTGCGACCGCTTCGACGAGAAAGCGCACCTCGCGGAGCGGCGGCTCGGCGCGCGAGGGCATCGACGGCATGACCGACGCCGGCACGGCGCGGGCGAGCAACACCGCTTTACGCAGCTTGCTGGTGTGCGCGCGCGTCGACACTGAGTCCCACTCGACATCGGCGATCTCGCGGCCGATGTCCGAATAGACCAGCCGCGCCGCGCGCATCGCCATCCGCACGTCGCGCGGCAACATCGGTATGCCGAGATCCGCACGCTGATAGAGCTGTTCGGCGCGGGCGAGGAGACGACGCACGACGCGGGCGACGCGTGGATCGAACTGCGGATCGGCGAGGAACGCGTCGGGATCGACTCCCTCGCTGCGCAGCCACTCGAGCGGCAGATAGACCCGCCCCTCGCGCGCATCCTCGCCCACGTCGCGCGCGATGTTGGTGAGCTGCATCGCGACGCCGAGATCGCAGGCACGATCGAGCACACGCGCTGTGCGCCCGCCCATGATCAGCGTCATCATCACGCCGACCGTCGACGCGACCCGCGCGGAGTATGCGACGACGTCCGAGAACGTCTCGTAGCGCCGATTCTCGACGTCCCAGCGAAATCCCTCGATCAGCGCCTCGGGAATCGCGCGCGGGATGTCGTACGCCGCGACGGTCGCCGCGAACGCGCGATCCACCGGATGATCGTCGGGTGTGCCGGCATAAACGTGATCGAGTCTCCGCGACAGCCGCTCGACCGCAAGGGCCTTGTGATCCATCGCCACGAGATCGACCGCGTCGTCGGCCACACGACAGAACGCGTAGAGCGCGGCGATCGGCGCGCGCACGCGCGAGGGCAAGAGTCTCCCGGCGGCGTGAAAGCTCTTCGAGCCTGCGCGCAGGATCTCCTGACAGCGATCGTCGTCGTCAGACGCGAGCACGCGCGCGAACCTCGCTCGGGTCGGGAACGATGGAGTCGAGCACCCGGGCCGACGACAGCACGCCGGGCATACCCGCTCCGGGGTGCGTGCCGGCGCCGACGAGATAGAGCCCCTCGACATCCTCGCTCTTGTTGTGCGGCCGAAAGAACGCGCTCTGCAGCAGCACCGGCTCGATGCTGAAGGCAGCGCCCTTGAGCGAGAGATAGTCGTCTTGAAACCCTTGCGGCGTGAGCACGCGCGAGGTGACGAGATTCTCCTCGATCCCGGGAAGCAGGGTGTCGGAGAGATATTGCGAGATCTTGCGGCGGTAGCGCTCGCCCTCGACAGCCCAGTCGGTGCCGCTCTCGAGGTGTGGCACCGGAGAGAGCACGTAGAAGGCGTCGCAGCCCTCGGGCGCCATCGACGGATCGGTGGCAGTCGGGCGGTGCAGATAGAGGGAGAAGTCTTCGGCGAGGATCTTCTTCTCGAAGATGTCGTGAAGGAGCTCTTTGTAGCGCGGTCCGAGCATGATCGTGTGATGCGCGACGCGCTCGTATTTCTTCTTCGTGCCGAAGTACCAGACGAACAGCGACATCGAGTAACGCGACCCCTCGACGCGCTCGTCGGTCCAGTGCTTGCGGTGCTCGGGCCGCAGCAGATGCCGATAGGTCCAGCCGACATCGGCATTCGATATGACGATATCCGCAGCGATGTGCTCGCCATTGGCGAGCCGCACGCCGGTCGCGTGACCCTTTTGGTCCTCGCCGTGGGGGGAGACGGTGATCTCCGCGACATCGACGTTGCAGCGCACCGTCCCGCCGAGCCCCTCGATGAGCCCGACCATGCCTTTGACGAGCGCGCCAGTCCCGCCGACTGGGTAGTGGACTCCCCACTTGCGCTCGAGGAACGCGATCAGCGTGTAGATGCTCGTCGTCGAGAACGGATTTCCGCCGACGAGCAGCGGATGAAAGCTCATGATCTGTCGGAGCTTCTCGCTCTTCACGTACTTGGAGACGAGCCCGTACACCGTCCGATACGACTCGAGCTTCATCATCTCGGGGACGATGCGCGCCATGTCCCAGAAGTGAGTGAACGGCGCGTGGGCGAGCTTCTCGAAGCCGACACGGAAGATCTTCTCGCTCTGAACGACGAACTTCTCGTAGCCCTCGACGTCGCCCGGCGCGATCCGCGAGACCTCGTCGCGCATTTGCGTGTGCGAGCCGGTGTAGTCGAACATGTCGCCATCATCGAAGCGGATTCGATAGAAGGGTGTTACCGGCCGCAGATCGACATCGTCCTCGAGCCGCTTACCACACAGCTTCCACAGCTCCTCGAACAGGAACGGCGCGGTGACGACCGTCGGCCCAGCGTCGAAGGTGAAGCCCTTGTCGCGAAAGACTCGCGCGCGGCCGCCGGGCTGTTCGAGGCGATCGACGACGGTCACACGATAGCCGCGCGCGCCGAGCCGGATGGCCGCCGCGAGTCCGCCAAAGCCTGCACCGATGATCAGCGCATGCGGTGCGTCATCACTGCGCGCGCGAGGGGATCGCTGGTCGAGCAGGCGCGTCTTGCTGGCCTGAGGAAGCTTGAGGGGAATCGCTGTCATGACACGCCTTCCATTTCGCCGCGGTGGAAGTAGGGCCGGCATCTGTTCGCGGAAAGACTCCGCCCCCCGAATCAGCGCGGTCGAGTCAGTGTCAGCTGCCCTGCGTCCATGCGGTAGTCGAGCCTATCCCCCGCGTCGAGCAGAATGAATTCCGGATGCGTCGTGGTCAGGAAGACCTGCCCGCAGTGGCGGGCCAACAGCTCGAAAAGACTCTTGTTTTTGGCGCGGTCGAGCTCGCTCGAGACGTCGTCGAGGAGCAGCAGCGGCACCCGCCCGGTGCGCTCCTCGAGCACGCGCAGCTCTGCCACCTTGAGGGCTAGCGCGATCGCGCGGTGCTGACCTTGCGAGGCGTGCCGGCGCGCGAGCGTCCGTTCGAGCGTCAGCGCGAGCTCGTCGGCGTGCGGGCCATCGGCCGTGAAGCCGCGCGCCAGATCTTTGTCGAGCGCGCGGGTCAGCGCCGAACGCAGGAGCTCGACCGTCGGCTCGACGCGCGGTCGGTATGAAACGGTGAGGCGCTCTCCGCCGCCGCCGCTGATCGCTGCGAACGCGTCCGCTGCGAGCGGCGCGAGTCCTTCGACCAGCCGCGCGCGCGCCTCGCCGATGACAGCGCCGGCGGACGCGAGCAGCTCGTCGTAGGCGATGATCGCGCGGCGATCCGGGCGCTCGGCGCGGAGCAGCCGATTGCGCGAGCGCAGCGCCTTCGTGTAGGCGGCGGCCATCGACGCGTATGTCGGATCGAGCTGCGAGAGGAGTCGATCGAGCAGCGCGCGGCGCGGCTCCGGGCCACCCGCCGGCAGCTCGACATCGCCAGGATGAAAGAGGACCACGCGCGCGGCTGCGTGCCACGCCGCGATCGACCGCGGCTTCTTTGCGTCGAGCTGAAGCGTGCGCTGCCGCGCAGAATCGAGCAGCACGCGAAAGGTGCGCGGCGCGAGGTCACCGACGACGCGCATCGCGAGCGTCGCATGGCTCGCGTGAACGGCGCTCGGTGGCTCGACAGCGTGCTGAATCAAGTCTTCGGTGCGCGCGCCGCGAAAGCTCTCGAGCCGCGCGAGATAGTCGATCGCCTCGAGCAGCGACGACTTGCCCGCGCCATTGTCGCCGGAGATGACGTGAAAGCGCGGCCCAGGCTCGAGCACCAGCGGCGCGAGGTTGCGAAAGCCGCGCACCTCGAGCGCGGTGATCCGTAGCGCCGCGCTCGGCTCCACGTCCGCGCCCGAGCTCAGATGCGCATCGGCATGATCACGCCGACGAAGCCGTCGTTCTGCGCGGGCTTGATCACGCCGGGATCGAGCTCGCCGGAGAGCTCCAGCGCGACCTCGTCGTCGGGCAGCGCGCCGAGGACATCGAGCAGATATTTCGCGTTGAAGCCGACGGTGAGCGGCTTGCCGGCGTAGTCGACGTCGAGCTCTTCCGAGCCTTCGCCGACGTCGGGATTCTCGCTGGTGATCTTCAGCTTGCCGGGCTCGACCGCCAAGCGAACACCGCCCGATTTGTCGCTGGCGACGAGCGAGATGCGGCGCAGCGCCTCGATTAGAAGCCCACGCGCGATGAGCACGCGCTTCTCTTGCTGCTGCGGGATCACCTTCGCGTACGGCGGGAACTGCTCGTCGGCGAGCTTGACCGAGAGCTGCACGCCCTCGCGGCGGAAGAACGCGTTGCCACCCGCCTGCCCGATGCCGAGCACGACCGGCGTGTCGTCGCCCTTGGCGCGGTCGCCCTTGGCGTCCTCGATGAGCCGCTGCAGCTCGAGGATGCCCTTGGCTGGGACGAGCATCGTGAAATTGAGCATGGCCCCGTCGAGCTTGCGCTCGGCCTTGCTGAGGCGGTGGCCGTCCGTGGTGACCATCCGCGCCACCTTGCCATCGCCCTCGAACAACGTGCCCGCGAGGTGCGGCCGCGTGTCGTCGGTCGACATCGAATACTTCGTGCGCGAGATCAGCTCGCCGAGCACCTCGACGTCGAGATCGACGAGCTTGGTCTCGCCGGCGCTCGGCAGCGCCGGAAAGTCTTCACCGGGCATGCCGGGGATCTTGTAGCGGACCTTGCCGCAGCGGATCTCCGCCGCGTGGTTGGCGCCGACCGTGAGTGTCACCTCGCCCTCGGGCAGGTTCTTCACGATGTCGAACAGCGTGCGCGCGCCGACCGCGACGGTGCCGCCCTTGCTGACCTTCGCCTCGGCCGTCGCGCTGACGGCGAGGTAGAGGTCGGTCGCGGCAAAGCGCAGCGTGCCCGGGCCGTCCGTCGAGATCAGGATGTTCGACAGGATGGGCATCGAGCTCTTCCTGTCGGCGACGGCGTGAGTACGCGCCAAGCCGCGCAGGAAGTTCTTCTTGCTGATCGAGAGCTCCATCGTCGTTCGCTCCTAGCGTCTACCCGCGTTCGTCGTCTGCTTGCGTCCGCTGTGTGCTTGCGTTCGCCGTGTGCTTGCGTCCGCTGTCTGCCGCTCGCTGCTTCCGCGACGCCCGGTCGGCGTCGTGCTTTTCGCTGCGAGAGTTATCCCCGAAGTCCGGTGTGAGGGATTGATCTATTAAGATCTTTCTCTTTCGTCTTCATCTTAACGCCTGTGGATTGGGGATCGATCCGGCCATCCTCGCGGAACCATGAAGCTACTCGTCACGAGCGGCTGGGGAGTGAGCGAGGGACAGATTGGGGAGCCGTACTCCACAGGCCACTCCCCTGCTAGATCGCACCCCTCCTCCACCGAAAGCCCACAGGGCCGACCCCTTATAGAAAGAGCGCGCGATCCGCGCAAGTGTTCAGGGTTCGCGCAGCGTCCCGGCGCGACACCAGCGTGGCGCGACGGAACGACGACGGGCGCGCTTTCGCACGCCCGTCGAGTCGACACCGCAGCGGGGACGTTCACTCAGAGCCCGAGCTTGCGCTCGATCGCCTCGATCTCGCCGCGCAGCTTCGGGTCTTCGTTCTTCAGCAGGCCGCCGATCTTGTTCACGGCGCTGAGCACGGTCGTGTGGTCCTTGCCGCCGAACAGCTCGCCGAGCTGCGGATAGCTCGTGCCGAGCCGCTGCCGGCAGAGGTACATCGCGACCATGCGCGGGTACGACACCGCGCGATGACGCCGATGCGACTTCAGATCCGCGAGCCGGATGCTGAAATATTTGCAGGTCGCCGTCTGAATGTCCTCGACGCTCACCGCGTGCTCGGGCGCGGGCAGCACCGCCTTCAGCGTCTCCCGCGCGAACTCGAGGTCGATGGGGCGCTTGACCAGCTCCGCGCGCACCGCGAGGCGCAGCAGCGTGCCCTCGAGCTCGCGCACGTTCGACTTCACGACTTGCGCGAGGAACAGCGCGACGTCGTCGGCGAGCGCGATGCTCTCCTCTTCGGCTTTGCGCTTCAGGATCGCGATGCGCGTGTCGAGCTCCGGCGCCTGAATGTCGGCGACGAGGCCCCACTGAAAGCGCGAGATCAGGCGCTCTTGCATCTCGGGGATCTGCTGCGGATAGACGTCGCTGGTGACGACGATCTGCCGATCGGCGTGATAGAGCGCGTTGAACGTGTGGAAGAACTCTTCCTGCGTCTGCTCGCGGCCGGCGAGAAACTGGATGTCGTCCATCAGCAGGACGTCGCAGTTGTTGCGATAGCGCTCGCGGAATTCGTTGATGCGATGGTTCTGCAGAGCCCAGATGAACTCGTTGGTGAAGCGCTCGGCGGAGAGATAGAGCACGCGCGCGTGCGGCGTGTTCTCGAGCACGCGATGGCCGACAGCGTTCACCAGGTGCGTCTTGCCGAGACCGACGCCGCCGTAGATGAACAGCGGGTTGTAGCGCTTGCCGCGCGTCGAGGTGCCGGCGATGGCCGCCGCGTGGGCGAGCTGGTTCGACGGACCGACGACGAAGTTGTCAAAGCTGTAGCGCGGGTTGAGCCCGTGCATCGGGCCGGGCGGTGCGCCGGCGCCGAGCGGTGTTGGGCCGTGCGGCGCGGGCGGCGGCGGAGCGTGCAGTGCGCCTGGTGCCATTGGGCTCGAGATCGGCGCGCCGTAGTGTCCGGCGCTGCTGATGTAGCCGGGCGCAGCGTAGCCTGGCGAGGTCGTGACCTCGGCCGCGGTCATCGGCGGCACCGACTTCCGCCCGGGCTGCTGCGCGCGCTCCTGCAGTGCCTCGCAGACCTCCCAGTGCACCTTCAGCGTCTTCGGATCACACGGCTCGGGCGCACGCGCGCTCGAGAACGCCTCGCGCATCACGTCGAGGTAGTGCGCGCCGAGCCACTCGCCGAAGAAACGATTGGGGATCTGCAGCGTGAGCGTGTCACCGCTGATCCCGCCGAAGCGGACCGGCGAGAGCCAGGTCTCGAAGTTCTCGGCCGAGAGCCGCCGTCGAAGCTCCTCGAGCGTGCGATCCCAGAGCTCATTGTTCCGAACCATCATTGATGGAGACCCCTCTTCCGGAAGACACACTGCGGAAGACACACTGCGGAAGACACACTGCGGGACACGAAGCTGCGGAACAAAAGCGCGGTCGATGCACGAGCGAAATGACCGCCAGCGACACCTGACAGGAGACGAAACAGAAGACGAAACAGGGGACAAAGCAGTGCAGCCGAGCCATGGCCTGTGGACAGGCTGTGGATCGTTTGTGGAGAGAGGCGCGCTTCAGGGCGACTTGGCTTCTACGCGCTCTGCGCGCGTCACCGAAGCGTTGCACCCCCGAAACGGAAGGCGACGCTAGCAGAGCGACCCGAAGCCGTCTACGGGGATCCGCAAGACAACTTGCAAGTCCCCGGAGCAACGACGGAAAAATCGACGACGGATCATCGGCGATGCGCGGGCGGTCGTCGTCGGACTGTGGATGAAGCGCCGTAACAAGCTGAAATCATTGTGCTTTCATCGCGAAACGCGAGCGTCACGCGCCGTTCGGCGGGGGGATCAAGCGTGATCCCCTCGTGATCCCGGCTAGATCGCCGCGGAACCGCGACGTCGGCTGATGCCTCGGCCGAGCCGGGCGACAATTTGGAGGCCCTCGGGAACGCTGTTAGGTTCCGGCACGTTCTCAGGCGGCGCGCGTCGGAACGCGGAGAGGCACCCCATGGCTGGCGGACAGACGACCCCAAAGTTCATCACGCTCGCGCTCGCGGCCTGCGCGTTCGTCTTCGTATCTGCGAGCGGCGCTTCCGCCCAGGTCCGCGCCGCCGCCGACACGACCGAGTCGGCGCGTGGGATGGGCATGGGCACTGGCGTGCGCGCATCGGCCGCGGGGACTTCGGCGCTCGCTTACAACCCGGCCAACTTGTCGCTCGCGCGCCTCTATCACATCGAGAGCGGCATCGCGTACGACCCGGGCGCCGGCCGCTTCGGGCTGAACGCGGGCATCGTCGACTCGACCACCGACACCCTCGCGCTCGGCATGTCGTTTCGTGCGCTGCTCGGCGACGGGGATGGCGGCTACGGCGGCTACGATGGCCGCGTCGGTCTCGGGATGGCGCTCGGCGAGGCGGTCTCGATCGGCCTGAGCGGCCGCTATCTGAACTACACGCGCACCGGCCAGCTGCCGTCTGGCATCACCAGCGATCGCGTTGCGCGCGGCTTCACGCTCGATGCGGCGCTGCGCGTCTCGCCGCTGTCGGGCTTTCACCTGGCGGCGCTCGGGCTCAACCTGATCGACCTCGAGACCGGCCTCGCGCCAGTGCAGGTCGGCGGCAGCGCGTCGTACACCATCGCCGGGGTCTTCACGATCGGCGGCGACGTGCTCGTCAATCTGTCGAAGGGCGTCGACGGCACGCCGCTGATGATCGGTGGCGGCCTCGAGTGGCTCACTGGCGGCCGCGTTCCGATCCGCGCCGGCTACATCTACGACGAGCTGCGCCTCACCCACGTATTCACCGCGGGCCTCGGCTACGTCGACCAGAAGGTCGGCATCGATCTCGCGCTGCGCCAAGACGTCGACGGCCAGAACGACACGCTGATGATGGCGTCGTTCCGCTACTTCGTGCGCTGACGCCTGTTGCGTCCGGCGAGACGAGCGCGCGGTGAGCCAAGGTTTCTCTGCGACCGTGTGTTACTGTCGCCGCCGAGCCGGAACCGTAGCCCACGTGCGTTGTCACGTGGGGCATGCGCGCCGCGGCCGGCTTCGATCGATCGGTCGACGGAGCCGCCGTAGCGGCCGGCTTTCACGTCCCGATGCCTGACGGGTACGAAGACAAGCTGATCGAGCGACTGCAGCGCCGCGATGAAGCGGCGTTCAATGAGCTCGTGCGCCTATATCAGGCGAAGGTGTTCCACTTGGTGTTCCGCATGCTCGGCGATCGCGCCGAGGCCGAAGACCTCGCGCAGGAGGTCTTCATCACCGTGTTCAAGTCGATCGACGGCTTCCGCGGCGACTCGAAGCTGTCGACCTGGCTCTATCGCGTCGCGACCAATCACTGCAAGAACCGGCTGAAATATCTCGGCCGACGCGCGCGCGGGCAGAAGCAGGCGTTCGACGAGCTGTCCGAGCGCGATGCCGTCGAGAGCGCGACGATGCAGACCAGCGCGAGGATCCCGCGGCCCGACGAGGCGGTCGAGGGCAAGCAGATCGAGCACATCGTGCAGCGCGCGCTCGCGATGCTCGACGAAGAACACCGCGAGCTCATCGTGCTGCGCGACCTGGAGAACCTGAGCTACGAAGAGATCCAGCGCATCACCGGGCTCGCCGAGGGCACCGTGAAGAGCCGCCTGCACCGGGCGCGCCTCGCGCTCAAGGTCGCGGTCGATGGGCTCAGCGACGCGCCGCTCAAGAAGCAGAAGGAGTCGACATGACTGGGGACGAGGCGCGCGAGAATTTCAGTGCGGCCTTCGACGGCGAGCTCGGTGAGCAGCGCGCAGCGTTCGACGCGCTCCTCGCCGAAGACGCCGAGCTGCGCGCCGAGTACGAAGAGTTCGCCCAACTACTGCGCGAGACGCAGTCGCTCGGGCTCGACGAAGACCTGCCCGAAGCGGGTGGAGCGCCGACCCCCGATCTGCTCGCGGGCGTGCAGAAGAAGCTGCGCGCGCGCTCGGGTGGGCGCTTCTATCGCGACCGCTTCAGCGAGCACAGCACGCGCGGCCTCTCGGTGCCGATGTTGCTCGCCGGCGTGATGTTGGTGTTGCTCGCGGTGCTGTTCGTCGCGCTCAACTGGACGACGGTGCTCGACGCGCCACCGCCGACGCCACGGACCACGCCGGCCAGCGTCGACGCGCACTGAGCGCGCGCTTTTCCATGATCGAGCGGCGCGCGCGTCAGTGATCGTGCGTGCCGTCGGCGACGTCGGGCGCGGCCTCGAGGAGCTCCTCTGGTACGCCGGGTCCGAAGTGCACGCCGTGGCCATCGCCGTGGGCGCTCTCGCTCGGTGTCAGCACCGACCACGGCTGGCCGCGAAAGCGCTCGGCGAGGCGCGGCGCGAGCAAGCGCAGCACGTGATGGTGCGGGCGCGCGTACGCCACCAGATGATCGCCGCGCGCGCGTGACTCGACGTGAAAGGCGAGGTGCCGATCGAGGTGCGCGACCTCGCGCATCACCGCGCGCTCGAGCGTGTGCAGCTGCGCGACGTCTTCGTCGTCGAGGTGCGCGAGCAGCGCGTGGTCTTCGTACACGACGCGCCAGATCACCCGGTAGAGCAGCGTGAAGCGGTGCGGATCGCGATGACACGCCGCGTGCTCCGCCAGCGCCATCAGCGCGCGCGGGACGTGCGGCGTACCGTACGCGCCAGCCGGTGGCGGCGGCGGATGCGAGACCGGCGCGAGCAAGCCGGGCAGCGTGTCCTGCGCGTCGTCCTCGGCGACCCAGACGACGGCCTCGGGCGGCACGCCCTTGGTCAGCAGCGCCCGCGCTTCCTCGCGGAAGCCGTCGAACGTGCCGTCGAAGCGCGCCTCGCGAGTGGCCTTCATGCCTCTACGTCAGCCCTGTGAGCATCTTTACGTCAGCCGCCGGGTAGGCCGCGCAAGACGCGATCGCGCACGGCGAGCACTTCGTCCTCCGAGAGCAGATGGTCGCCCATCTTGGCGTGCTTGAGGATCGCCTCGCAGACCGCAGGGTCGACCTCGAGCTGCTTGTCGCGCAGCCAGTACTGCACGTTGGAGAGGCCGCTCATCGGGCCGATCGCGATCTCTTGCTTGCGGCCGACCATCTCCGCCGGCACGCCGGAGTAGATGCGGTCGGCGAGCCAGTCGTCGCCCTTCGCCTTCGCCTTGATGATCGCCGCCGCATGAACGCCTGTGCCTGTCCGGAACGCGTCTGCGCCGACCGCCGGATAGTTGATCGGTATCGGAAAACGTGTCGCGCGTGATACAACGTCGCAGGCGAGGGCGAGCTTCGACAGGTCGCGATCGGCGAGCTCGCCGAGCAGCTTCAGGTTCAGCAGGATCTGGTCGATCGCGGCGTTGCCGACCCGCTCGCCAATGCCGAGAATCGTCCCATGCACGCGGTCTGCGCCATATTCGAAGGCGAAGATCGCGTTGGGGACGGCGAGTCCACGATCGTTGTGGCCGTGCCAGTCGATGCCGACGGTCTCTTGCGCGCCACACGACTCGATCACGCTGCGGGTGAAACGTATCAAGTTTCGTACGCCATCCGGCGTGACGTGGCCGACCGTGTCGCATAGGCAGAGCCGCGTTGCGCCGTGATCGATCGCCGCGCGGAACAGCTCACCGAGCACCTCCGGGCGTGAGCGGGTCGTGTCTTCGGTGACGTAGGTGACGGCGAGGCCTTCCTTCACCGCGAAGTCGATCGCCTCGATGCTGCGCTTTTTGATCAGCTCGACCGACCAGTCTTCGGCGAGGGCGCGGATCGGCGAGCTGCCGATGAACGTCAGCACCTCGATCGGCAGGCCGGACTTCTGCGAGACCTCGACCATCGGCGCGATGTCGGAGATCAGCGTGCGACCGGCGCAGCCCAGCTGGATCTTCAGCTTGCAGTCGACGACCTCTTTGGCCATGCGCAGCACGTCCTCGAAGCCGCGCGTGCTCGCGCCGGGGAGGCCGACGTCGGCGTGCTCGACGCCGAGCTCGTCGAGCAAGTGCAAGATCTCGAGCTTGTCGCCGATCTTCGGATCGACGACCGACGGATTCTGCAGGCCGTCACGGAGCGTCTCGTCGAGCAGCGTCACACCGCGCAGCGGCACCGGTGAGCGGCGGTCGACGGCGTTCCAGTCGTAGATGAGCGGGTCAGACGTGGGCGACGAGGACATCGAGCGCAGCTTAACACGCACAGCGGGCGCACCGCGTGAGCGAGGTCAGTCTACTTCGGCAAAGCCGCCAGCGAAGACGGCCTCGCCCGGCGCTTTCGCGCGTAGGGCGCGCACCAAGACACGCGCGGCGTCGGTCTCGGTCGCGGGGACGCGGTAGCCCTCGACGAGGAGCGTATCGCCTGGCCACACCGGCTTCTTGAAGCCGCCGGAGAGCGACTTGAGGCGCGTCGGATCACCGCCGCATTCCTCCGCGATCACCGCGCGGCCGACGATGCCGTACGTGCACAGCCCGTGCAGGATGGGGCCGCCGAAGCCGAGCTTCTCGCCGATCGCAGGATCGATGTGCAGCGGGTTGACGTCCCCGCTGAGGCGGTAAAGCGCGGCTTGCTCCGGCGTCGTCGTGCACTCGAAGCGCCAGTCGGGCTCGCGCAGCGGGACGCGGACCTCGCCGCGCTTCGGTGGCGGCGGGCCACCAAAGCCGCCGTCGTGCAGGTAGATGATGCGCCACTCGGTCTCGCAGATCAGCGTGCCGCTGCTGTCGTGCGTGCTGGTCGCGATATCGACGAGGGCCATGCGCTTGAGGTCGTAGATCGCCGCGACGCGGCCGACGGTTTGCAGCGTCTCGGCGGGCGCGAACGGCACGTGCACGCGGATCTTCTGCGTGCCGTGCACGACGCCGCGCAGATCGCCGCCGACGACGTCGAACAGCTCCGCGCACGCAGCGTACGCAGGCACCACGGCGTAGGTTGGCAGCACCTTCGGGCCGCGCTCTTCGAACAGCAGGTCGAGATCGGCGGGGACACGCGCGCCGACGCCGAGCGCGTAGAGCGCGGTATCGCGCCAAGTGTAGGTGTGGGCGAGCGTGCTAGTCGTCTTGCCGACGGAGTCGAGCCGGAGTGCCATGGGCGGCGACGGTAGCAGGCTGCGGCGCGGAGTGCGCGAGTCTGCGCTGCGCTACCAGCAGGGCGGCGGCGGCGTACACCACGGACCGCTCGCGGCGGTCGCGCCTGCTGGAAGTACGAGCACGAGGCGGCGCGCCGAGCCGACGATGCGCCCGGTGTCCGTCTTCATGAAGTAGCGGAACGGATA
>Ga0163144_10007504_pt1 | contig 23907 bp, 24 predicted proteins | sample OliLak19BULKMAT1_FD_123175 | JGI IMG/M metagenome (GOLD analysis project Ga0163144, IMG submission 123175) | Freshwater microbial mat bacterial communities from Lake Vanda, McMurdo Dry Valleys, Antarctica - Oligotrophic Lake LV.19.BULKMAT1 | ecosystem: Environmental > Aquatic > Freshwater >...
CAAGAAGTCGATCGTGCCGGTCAAGGACCAGAACGGCATCGAGCTGCTCGGCCATGACGAGCTGATGCGCCCCACCACGACCATGCAGACGCTGGCCGCGCTGGAGCCCAGCTTCAAGATGCAGGGCGAGATGATGCCGGGCTTCAATGCGGTGGCGCTGCAGCGCTATCCCGAGGTCGAGAAGATGAACCACGTCCACCATGCCGGCAATTCGTCGGGCATCGTCGATGGGGCTGCCGCCATCCTGATCGGCACGAAAGAATTCGGCGAGAAGGCCGGTCTCAAGGCGCGTGCGCGCATCCGCTCCTTCGCCTCGATCGGCTCGGAGCCGGCGATCATGCTGACCGGCCCGGCGCCCTCGTCGGAGAAGGCGCTGAAGCGCGCCGGCATGAGCGTGAAGGACATCGATCTCTGGGAGCTCAACGAGGCCTTCGCCGCCGTCGTGCTGCGCTACCTGCAGGTCCTCAAGATGCCGCACGACAAGATCAACGTGAACGGCGGCGCCATCGCCATGGGCCATCCGCTGGGCGCGACAGGCGCCATGATCCTGGGCACCCTGCTCGACGAGCTGGAGCGCCGCAATCTCTCGACCGGCCTCGCCACGCTCTGCGTCGGCGCCGGCATGGGCACCGCCACAATCATCGAGCGAGTCTGACCCTTCGAGACGGCCGCTGCGCGGCCTCCTCAGGGTGAGGCGGCCGGCAGCAAAGCAAATCCTCACCCTGAGGAGCGCGCGAAGCGAGCGTCTCGAAGGGTGGCCACAGGAAGAATTCGGAGACCAACCATGATCAACTACAACGTCGACAGCGACGGCATCGCCACCATCACCTGGGACATGCCGAACCGCAGCATGAACGTGCTGAACGAAGCGTCCATGACCGCCTATGCGGGCGCGCTCGAGACGGCGATGAAGGATGCCAAGGTCAAGGGCATCATCATCACCTCGGCCAAGGACTCGTTCATCGCCGGTGCCGACCTCGAAATGATCCTGAGCCTCGACACGTCGGACGCGTCGAAGCTGATGGAGCAGTTCAGCCAGCTGCAGAAGCTGTTCCGCAGCCAGGAGACCGGCGGCAAGCCGGTCGTCGCGGCAATCAACGGCACGGCGCTGGGCGGCGGCTTCGAGATGTGCCTCGCCAGCCACTACCGCATCGCCGCGGCCAATCCCAAGACCAAGATCGGCCAGCCCGAGGTCAAGATCGGCCTGCTGCCGGGCGGCGGCGGCACGCAGCGCATCCCGCGCCTGATCGGCGTGCAGAACGCAGCGCCCCTCCTGCTCGAGGGCAAGGAACTCACGGTCGATGCCGCCAAGGGCCTCGGTCTCATCCACGAGGTCGTGCCGCCGGCCGAGCTGCTGGCCAAGGCCAAGGCCTGGCTGATGGCACCGGCCACCGAACAGGTCACACCGGAGTTCGGCGGCAAAGGTGCCAAGGCGATCGACGGCCGCGCCGTGCAACCGTGGGACCGCAAGGGTTTCAAGACGCCGGGCTTCCCGGGCGGCCAGGTGTGGAGCCCGCCGGGCGTCATGACCTTCATCGGCGGCAACGCCATGATCGCGGGCAAGACCAACGGCGTCTATCCGGCGCCCAAGGCGATCATGAGCTGCGTCTATGAGGGCCTGCAGCTGCCGTTCGATTCGGCGCTGCGAGTCGAGACGCGCTATTTCGTGTCGCTGCTGCGCGATCCCGTCGCCAAGAGCATGATCCGCACGCTGTTCTTCGGCCTGCAGGAAGCCAACAAGCTGGTGCGCCGGCCCAAGGGCGTGCCGAAGCAGGAGTACAAGAAGATCGGCGTGCTCGGCGCCGGCCTGATGGGCGCCGGCATCGCCACCGTCTCGGTGCAGGCCGGCCTCGACATCGTGCTGGTCGATCGCGACCAGGCCGCCGCCGACAAGGGCAAGGCGCACATCGCGGCCGAACTCGACAAGCTGGTGAAGCGCGGCCGTCTCGACCAGGCCAAGCGCGACGCGCTGCTGGCCAAGGTCACGGCGACGCCCGACTTCGGTGCGCTGAAGGACTGCCAGATCGTGATCGAGGCGGTGTTCGAGAACCGCGAGGTCAAGGCCGAGGCCACCAGGAAGGCCGAGGCGTCGCTGCCGGCCGACGCGGTGTTCGCGTCCAACACCTCGACCCTGCCGATCAGCGGCCTGGCCGAGGCCTCGTCGCGGCCGGCGAATTTCATCGGTCTGCATTTCTTCTCGCCGGTCGAGAAGATGCCGCTGGTCGAGATCATCGTCGGCAAGAAGACCTCGCCGGAGACCTTGGCGCGCGCCATGGATCTCGTGCAGAAGATCCGCAAGACGCCGATCGTCGTGAACGACAGCCGTGGCTTCTTCACGAGCCGCGTGTGCGGCGCCTTCATCAGCGAAGGCCATCGCATGCTGAAGGAGGGCATCCCGGCCGCCATGATCGAGAATTGCGCGCGCTTCGCCGGCATGCCGGTGGGCCCGCTGTCGCTCAACGACGAGGTCGCGATCGATCTCTCGTGGAAGATCATGGACCAGGCGCGCAAGGACGCCGCTGCCTCGGGACAGAAGTACGAGCCCTCGGGCACCGAGGACGTGCTCGAGCTGATGCACACCAAGCTCGAGCGTTACGGCCGCAAGAACGGCAAGGGCTTTTATGAGTATCCGGCCGACGGCAAGAAGCGCCTGTGGCCGGAGCTCGCGACGTATTTCCCGGCCGATCCCAAGCTGCTCTACGGCGAGGGCGAGGAGAAGCGCGCCAAGGAAGACGAGATCAAGAAGCGCCTGCTCTACGTGCAGTCGGTCGACACCGTGCGCTGCCTCGAATCGAAGGTGCTGACCGATCCGCAAGACGGCGACGTCGGCTCGATCATGGGTCTCGGCTTTGCGCCGCAGACGGGCGGCGCCGTCAGCCTGATCGACCAGGTCGGCGTCAAGAAGTTCGTCGCCGAATGCGACGACTTCGCCAAGAAGTACGGCAACCAGTTCGAGGTGCCGAAGATGCTGCGCGACATGGCCGCCAAGGGCGAGAGCTTCTACGGCAAGTACCAAGCGGCGAAAGCGGCCTGATCCTTTTTTGCTCCCCGCACCCGCCCGGCAAGGGTAGGGTGCGGGCCGGACAAAAAGGGGAGAAACGCCGTGGACGCCAAGGAAATCGCCGCACTTGCCGAGAAGATCGCCGCGGGCCGTCGCTCGCAGAAGCCGATGGACATCATCGCGGCGACCGCCAGCCTCTCGGAGGCCGACGCCTACAAGGTGCAGTTCGCGGTCCACGATCTCTACGCTGCCGCCGGCGACAAGTTCGCGGGCTGGAAGGTCGCGCTGACGGTGCCGCAGCAATACGAGCCGCTGAAACTCTCTGGCCCGGTTTTCGCCGGCGTCTACCACAGCGGCCTGCGCCAGAGCGGCGCGGTGTTCGAGAAGGGCTGGCCGCTGAAGCCCGGCATCGAGCCCGAGCTGGTGGCGCGCATTTCGAAGGATGCGCCGGCCGGCGGCGCGCCGCATACCGCCGACAGCATCCGCGCCCATGTCGGCGCGCTTCATTGCGGCATGGAGCTTGTCGACAACCGCTACGTCGACGTCACCAAGATGACCGGCCCGGCGCGCATCGCCGACAACGTGCTGCAGGCCGCCCTCGTGGTCGGCACCGAGATCAAGGACTGGCAGAAGCTCGACTTCGTCCATCTGAAAGGCCGTTCGACGCTCGACGGCAAGGAGCTGGCGGCGGGTCCCGGCAGCGCCGTCATGGGCGGCGCGCTGATCTCGCTCGCCTGGCTTGCCAATGCGCTGAACAAGCACGGACGGCATCTCAAGGCGGGCGACCTTGTGCTCACCGGATCGGTCCATCCGCCGGCGTTCCTACCGGGGACCGGCGTCGCCAAGACCGAATTCATCGACCTCGGAAGCACAGAAATCACCATCAAGTAGAGGGGCAGGCGAGTCGGCCGGCGTAAGCTCCACCCTTGAGGGAGAGGAGGTTTCGACCTCCACGACCTGTGGAGGTGCGATGTCCGCCGGAACGGGTACCAAGACGTTGATCCAGCTCGCGTATTCCGCAGCCGCCGCATCCTTCTCATGCGCGGCAGAAGCGGGCGTTTCGAGAATCGGCTTTACGACCGCCCGCCGCGCCTCGATCTCCATCTCGCGCAGGCGGATCTCGTGCGCGCGCTGCTCCTGCCGCTCCGCGCGCGCCTCGGCGCGGGCGTGCTGGCCGTCTTCCAGCTTCAGCAGGAACATCAGCGCCCGGTCGTCGTGCATCACCTGCTCGCCGATCTGCTTGCCGCGAAAAAAGTACGGCCGTGTGCGAGCCTCGCCCGCCCGCAGCTTGAGATCGTCGGCATTCTGCTGGTAGCGCTCGGTGATGATGTCATTGCAGCGCTTGCCGAAGGCCGGATATTTGATCCTCCAGCGCCGCGCCGTGCTTTCGTCGACGCCGATGCGGGCCGCGGCCTCGCGCAGGGTGGCGCAGCGGCGGAGTTGATTGGCGTAGCGCACCCGCAGGCGCCACCCGCGCTGGGCCGGCAGGGCCCGCTTCGGGGAAGGACCGTCGAACAGCGCGCGCTCGATCGCCCTGGGCGCGTTCTCGATCCGCGCGGCGCTCTCCTTCGCCTCCTGGGCCTCGCGCTGTTCCCGTGTCTCCTCGCGGGCTTTCGCCTCCAATTGCGCGAGGCTCATGCCGCGCATGTGCGCGGGCGGGTGAAAATTCTTGCCGTGGATCCGCATGTGATAGACCGCCTCGGTCCAGCTCAGGCCCTCGACTGGCGGCGCCTCAGAAGCGCCGAACGGACGGTTTTGATCGTAAAATGACATTCCCTTCCTCCTATTTCTTGGCCTTTTTTGGCCGGAAATCCTCGTAAGAGGATACATAGGGACGGATAGGATAGGTGTCAATAGGCTGGGAAGGTTGGTAGCCCTCCACGCGAGGGTGAATGAATGTGCTTTCGTGTTTAGCAGCCGCCATGTTCAACGCAGCGCACAGTGCCGCGTCACGACATTGATTGGTTTCGGACGCAAATAGTCGTCGGGGCGTTGCTTTGGTGTCAGTGGGGGAAGGATACCATGATCACATCAGCAGTTAGATTGTCGGACCTTGCTACGAGCAATATGGATCGAAAGGAGAAAGCGAAGCTCATAAAGGCACTGGGGATCTTCAACTTGGGAAGATTGGATCTCTTCCCGCCCCCGCCATTGCCGGCGAAGCATTCGAGATACGCCCTAATAGGCCGTGTTGCGGCTGAATGGGCTCAACTTGAGCACCTGCTAGACCTCATCATCTGGAACCTACTCACGAGGCTCGACCGGGAAACCGCATCGTGCCTAACAGCCCATATCGGCGGATATGGGCCCAAACTCAGAACAATAGTCGCCCTTTCGAAGATGCTAAATCTTCCGGCGGACATCGAGAAGAAGGGAGTAAATCCGCTCGTGGGCAAACTGGCCCCGGTCGCCGAAGAACGTGCCCGCATCGTCCATGACGCATGGTTCGGGCTTCCTCGTTCGCGCCACACCAGGCAATTCCGCAGTCGCTCCAGCAAGAGCGCGAAGTTCGGCTTAGTGCCAGTTAAGCGGGCTGAAATGCTGCAGACGATTCACCGTATTGTCGACCGCAAGCAGGACGTCGGACGCCTCTACATCAAGATCAATGCTGCGCTCGAAGCATCTGGCAAAAGACTTCCCGCACCAGATCCTGCATTTCTAGCTCAGTCAGGAGTTGAAGATCGTAGCCCAGCAACGCCTGGATTCCGACCTCAACCATCTGTGGTGAAACGGGGTCTGTTCTGACTTCATTTCTCCGCGCACAGGGCGCTCTGCCAATCCCCGGGGTCAGCTCCGGCCGACGCAAGGCAGCATTTGGTGGTTCTTCAAGTATAGATGCAGGCAGATCGCCAGCATTTCAAAAAAGAATCGCGTGCATGCAGTGCTACAACTGCTTGAAAAGCGTGACGAAAACTAATTAGTGGCGTTAGGAGTCGGCAATGACGAGGCCGCTCCCGAAACGCCAAACGATCAGCCGACGACTACCGCGCGAGACATTCGGCGTCCTGCGCGATCGCGGCTTTAGCCTCAACGTCTACTGCGATCCCTGCAAGGATGCGACGTTCGTCAATCTGGCCGCACGTCCCGACCTGGCGGCCTATGAGATCGGCGAAGTCGATTTCGAATGTCGCCAATGTGGCGGCATCTGCCACTACAAGCTTGAGCCGCCATACCGAGCAGAGAAGCGGCTTCTACATGAACAGGCCGTCGGCTGTCGCGGCCCGGCCGACCACACCGGCACGCCGGTCATGGGACCATTCCCCATGCTGACTGAACTCGGCAACTCAATTGGCGACTTTGCGGCCCAAGGCGTCCTGTTGCTTGTCTGCTGCCCCGGCGGACGCGAACGCCTGATCGATCCGCGACTCAAGGAATGGCATCGCATTCATCACATCGATTTTTTCAAGCTGCGGATGCACTGCGAGGGATGCCGGCAGCGTGCGTCGGTATTGTTGGCGCCGTCCTGGTACAAATTCCGCGGCTTCAAGGTCGTGCGCGCGAGCAAGATTTCGCAACTTCCACCACCAAGATCCGCGCCTACCGAAGGTGCCGCGTTCAGCTCGCTACAGAACCTCGATGAACTCTGGTTGCGCTTGAAAGCTGAGCACGAAGCCAAGGCGGCAAATCGATGACGTGGCGTTATTGGCCCTTCGATCCGCCGCACCCGAGGGCTTGGCAGGCCATCGAATGGGTGGTCGGCGACGAGGAGGGGCCTTCGGTTGACCGGCCTACGCGCGAGAATTCGGTGGTCTTGCTTGATCGCGAAAAGACCGGCCGATGGAATTGCGCGGGCGTGTGGTGGCGTCCTAGCCGATAGGGAGTCTTCCCTTGGTTGCAGTGGTCTTTTCATAACGCGCTCGCAGAAATCTGATAGGCGAGACTGCAGCCCCCTGACGTTCGCAAGATGTAACCGAAGATCTTCTATCCCGAGGCTTTCATCGGGTGACCCCCTGCCGCGCAACCGTTCTTGATAGCTCATGAAGATCTCGAAGGCCGTCTTGTGGCTATTTCCGGATTCATCGAAATAGACGGCCACCAAAACCTGATGATGAGCAATTCGGCGGCGCTCAGAAAGTAGATCTTCAAAACCTTCCCGCGGGTTTTTCCACGCGACCACGTCGGGATGATCGTGGCCGCCTGAAGCGCGCTCCTTCTTGGGCAACACAGACCTTACGATTTCATCGGTCGTCTTAAGTCGAACATCCAGGCCTGGCGTTCTGTAGTAGAGGATTGCACATTGATCACGTGAACCGATCGCATCAGAAAATATCTCGAACAGATGCTGGTCCACGTCCGCCCATGCGGCAACGCAATACCCGATCATCATATGGAACTCATCCATATCTTTCTGGGCAGCCTCCGGAGTTGTCTCTGCCATAGCTGCTCTTTATCCCTCGTCCTTACGAGTTCCTCTCGAAACGATCGTGAGCCAATCTTCCGGCGCTGACACCTGCAGTTTCAACGCTTCCTCCGGCGTTCCGTCGAGCCACTGGTCGCACATGGCGGCATCGATCAGCATCACGGGCATCGCCTTGGCATGAACCGGCGCAACAACGGCGTTCGGCTCAATGGTGAGAAACGAGTAGAGCAGGTGCTCGCCTTCAACCGGGTCTTTCTTTGTGCCGCGTGTGCCTGTCCACTTGCGCGAGACACCGGCGAAGAAGAACAGCGGTCGCTGATCGTCGCCTTGCGCCGGACGGGCGAACCACGTCGGCACCTTTGATCCGTCCTGGTATTCGCAGAACGCCGTCACTGGCACGAGGCAGCGTTGGCCCGTCTTGAGTGACGGTTTCCAGTAGTTGCTCGCGGTGTTGCGGACGTTGGTGACCGCCCGCCCACCCGGCACGTTCGGCGGCGGCGGGAAGCCCCAGCGCATCATCTCGAGGGCGCGTTCGCTGGTCTCGGGATCGCGCGTCACGACGGGCGCCACGCCATCGGGAAAGATCGCCGGAAGGGGCGGGAAGTTGAGTTCCCTGCCGCGCTCGAAGCCTTTCACGATGGCGCGGATCGCTGCAACGCCTTTGGTCTGCGAGTAAAGATTGCACATGAATCAATAGCTTAGAGAGGGCGCACAGGGCCGGGAAGGCACGGCGGGCTTGCTTTATCCCCAAAAAGAACGTATAGGGAACATTCAACGGGGAGATACGCTCATGGACGGTTTGTTCACCAGGACCAACGAACTTCTGAAACCGATGTCGGGTCTGACGGGTCCGATCCATCGCGCGCCGTCCCGGCTGTTCGCGCGCCGCGGTCACCGGCGCCATGCCGCCCTGGCGCCGGTGCCGGCGCAGCGTCCGGCGACCGATCGGTTGTTCTTTGCCGTCCTGCCGGACGCCGAAACGGCGGGGCAGATCGCCGATCGCACGGCGCGGTGGCGTACTGATCATGGCTTGAAGGGCAAGCCGCTGAAGCCGGAGCATTTCCACATCAAGCTGTGCAATGCGGCCGACTTGCCTGAGGCGCCGCGGCAGGATCTGATCGACGCGCTGACTGAGCGCGCGTCGACGCTGTCGATGCCGGCGTTCCGCGTAGAATTCGACCGGGTCATGAGCTTCAACAACGGCGCCTTCGTCCTCTCAGGCGACGAGAGCACGATCGGGCTGGAAGTTCTGCAGCAGCGGCTGAGCGATGCGCTCGATCCCAGCCCGCGGCCGGCGCGGCGATTTACGCCGCACCTGACCTTGCTCCGCGACCAGCGGCGCATCGCCGAGCAGCCGGTCGAGCGGATCGGCTGGACGGCGCGCGAAGTCGTCCTCGTGCACAGCCTGCTGGGGCAGACGACCCACCGGCATGTCGCGCGCGTGCCTTTGCTCCAGACGTGAAAGTTGGGCGTTGGATCTGATTGACAGCGGGCGCGGCGCTTCCTAAGACTTAACTTATTGGTTAAGTATTTGGAATGCGAAAGGAAACGTCATGGCGATCGCAAAGAACACGATTTGTGTCTGGTATGACAAGGACGCCGAGGCTGCCGCCCGCTTCTACGCCAAGACCTTTCCCGACAGCGCGGTAGGAGCGGTCCACCGCGCGCCCAGCGATTACCCGTCCGGCAAGAAGGGCGACGTGCTGACGGTCGACTTCACGGTCGCCGGCATTCCCTGCATGGGCCTGAACGGCGGTCCCGCGTTCAAGCACAGCGAAGCCTTCTCGTTCCAGATCGCCACCGACGATCAGGAAGAGACCGATCGCTACTGGAACGCCATCGTCGGCAATGGCGGCCAGGAGAGTGCGTGCGGCTGGTGCAAGGACAAGTGGGGCATCAACTGGCAGATCACGCCCAGGGTGCTGACCGAAGCGATGGCGGCCGGCGGCGATGAAGCCAAGCGGGCCTTCGAGGCGATGATGGAGATGAAGAAGATCGACGTCGCCAAGATCAAGGCAGCGCGGCGCGGCTGACGTTCTCATGTCCTCGAGTCTTTCCGACAAAGACCGCATCACTCAAGTCGGGCGACAAATAGACCTCATGCTGAGGAGCGAGTCGGCGCATTCACATGCGCCTTAAGCGAGCGTCTCGAAGCATGGCCAACACCATCATTGGTCCCACCCTTCGAGACGGGCGCTGCGCGCCCTCCTCAGGGTGAGGTGAGTTTGTGTCAGTCGGAAAGACGCTAGCTTCCCCGCCGCCTGGTTTCGTCTAAGCTCTGGCGCATGAAGCCGTATGTTCTGTGTCACATGGTCAGCAGCGTCGACGGACGCATCTGGGGAAGCCGCTGGCGTCCCAAGGGCAACGTCATCCCCAACCTGTTCGAGCGCCTGCATGATCAGCTTGTCGAGGAGCTGGGCGGGGCCTCCTGGCTGTGCGGCCGCGTCACCGCGCAGGAATTCGCACGCGGGAAGGGCAAGGTCTACCCGCCGACCGCCGAGAAATTCTCGCGCGAAAACTGGTTCGCGCTACGCGAGGCGAAAGCGTGGGGCGTGTTCCTCGATGCGCACGGCAAGGCGGTCTGGGAGAGGAACGACATCGGCGGCGATCCGATCCTGGTGATCCTGACCGAGCAGGTGCCTGATTCGCATCTCGCCGGCCTGCGCGGCGAGGGCATCTCCTACATATTCGCCGGCAAGACCGAGGTCGATCTCGCCCTGGCGTTCGAGACGCTGAGCCGCGAACTCGGCATCAGAAACCTGCTGATCGAAGGCGGCGGCGGTGCCAATGGCGCGGTGCTGCGCGCGGGCTTGCTCGACGAGTTGAGCCTCGTCATCAGCCCGGCGATCGACGGCAGCACGGGAGCGCCCACCGTTTTCAATTCTGGCGACAAGGACCTGGGGCCCGCGCCGATCGAGCGCATGGTGCTGGCGAGCCACGAAGTGCTCGACGGCGGCGCGGTGTGGTTGCGCTACAAGATGAGCTAGGGCGTGTACTCATAAGTTTGAAGCTGTCCGCTTTCGGGAGTGAAGCGGACTCCTGGCGACGAGCCCGGCACGTCGTCTCTTGACCCAAAGCGGACCTCAGTCCGCTATTCTCTGAATAGCCCGGCTGAGCGGACATAAAAGCTTACAGCATCGCCGCCGCAAACTCGTGAGCACGCCCGAGCTGGAATACGCCAATGATGTGACAATGCCCCCGGGAACAGTTGAGCTCCAGTCTTCTTCAGCAGTCTACTAATCCGATATCGAGTAAACGGCGCGGACGAATTTGACGCTCAGGGCAACCGCGTTCTCTCTGCTAAGCATACTGATGTGATCACCGCCCACCGGAACGATAGTCAAATTTCTGGCACGCATTCGCCAGCCCATATCGGCCGTGTTCTGCGTCGATCGAAAGAAGACGACCGGAATGTCGAGCTGCGTTGCAGGTGTGTCCTTCATCCATCGTATGCGATGAGTTTCAAGAATCTGCTCACGTAGATGCCGTCCAAGATGGAAGGCCAGATTGCCGGCGGCCGGTACTTTGAGCATCGTCAACAAACGCAATGCCCACCGACTTGAAGGTTTGGCGACGACTGCGGGAGTCAGGGCGACGTTCATGATCACCCGCCACTGGCGATCGCGGACAAGGCGGCACAAAGTCACGAAACGACGCCGCCAGCCGTTTCGTTCGCGGGCCTGTTCGATGTCTTCGAAGTCGACGGCATTGGTATCCAGTATCAGCAGCGCGGAAACCAGTCGCCCGCGTGCAATCAGCTCCTGGGCAATGGCGTAGGCGACGTCGCCGCCAAACGAGTATCCGGCGAGTGTGATCGGGGTCTCCGGAGCAATCCTTTCGGCCTGTGCCGTCATGTGCGTGACGACGTCACCGAAGTTGCCCCGCGAGAGATCATTCAGTACGGGATAGCCCAGCGTGTGAATGCTGAGTGAGGCGGCGCATCTGGCCCGGAACCCGGCCAGCATGGGGTCGTCGCCTCCTCTTCCGGGAACGAGCAAAACCCGCGGCAGCCCCGACGGTGGATGGTCCTGTGGCGTATCGCGCGGAACTTCGAGCGCGACGGCGAACTGGGACGGCCGCATTTCAATGTGGAAGCGGTCCAGTGAAAGGGATCGCCCGCACAGCTTCTCCAGATGAAACACGAGCTGGAGAAGCCGCAGTGAGTCTCCGCCGCTCTCGTCGAAGCGGCCGTCGTCCTGCGGTGGCGGCTGGCCGAACGTACGTCGCCACGCCGTGCCCACGGCCTCTGACCAACGCGTCCCAGCGCGCGCCTCCACTTGCGGCGACGGCGGCTGCCCAATGGTTGGCACATGCCCGCCGAGAGCAAGTAACGCCTCCTCGTCGACCTTCCGCCCGGGCAGCAGCGGCATCTCGCCGATCACGAAGAGACGGGGCGGCCGCATATAGGCCGGCAGGCTATCGGCCATGTGGCTGCGCACTTCGGCGGTGAAGCCGGGAGACCCCACGTCGCGCGGCACCACGAAGGCATAAAGCCTCGGTTCGGCGTCAATTCGGCGGGCGACAACCGCAGCGTCAAGTACGCCCGGCGCACGCTTGAGCACCGTTTCGATCTCGGCAAGCTCGACGCGGTTGCCGAGAATCTTGATCTGGCGATCCTTGCGACCCAGCGTCACGAACAAACCGTCCCGGCGAACGCGCACGATGTCGCCGGTGCGATAGACCGGCAACGACGGATTCTGCGCATCCCTTTCGAAGGGGCCTGGATGGACCGCGCCGTCCCGCCACAGACCCAGCGCCATCCAGGCGCTCCTGACCACGAGCTCACCCGGTTCGCCGTCAGCAACGGCGTGGCCGGCCTCGTCGAGCGCCGCGAGGGAAATGTCGGCGAGCGGATATCCTGCGGCGACACGCGGTTCATTGTCCGGGGCGTCAAGCGGCACGAACCATTGCAGCAGCGCCGGCGCCTCCGTTGCGCCATAGACGGAGAGAACGTGGCAGTCGGCCGGCAGTACACGCCGGATGAGCGCGAGGTCGATCGAGAGCAAGGCATCGCCCGAAGACTGGATACATCGCAGGCTGGCAAGCGATGCGCGGGCCGAGTCGATACTGGCGACGCTACGCCATACCGCCGGTGTGGAGAACATCATGGTGATGCGCCGCCTGCCGACCGCCTCCACCACGCGGCCAAGACCCACCCGCTGCAGATCGAGCTTCACCAACGCCGCCCCTGACAGCATTACCTCGAATATCTGCTGCAGGCCGCCAATGGTGCTGGGCGAGGCGAGCGAGAGCACCTTGTCGTCGGCGCGAAGATGGACGGCATTGACCAGTTCGGCCGCGCGGTGAAGGACAGCGCGCTGGCTGAGCACGATGCCCTTCGGTCGCCCGGAGCTGCCCGATGTATAGACGATGAAGCTTGGTCCGTCGGACGGCATCGAGTGTGAGGGAAGCCGCTCTGGCACCGGCCCATCCTGCAACATCTCGTCGAGCACGATAGTGCGCACTCCCGCTGGCAGCAGGAGGCCATCGACGACATCGGATCGCCTCAGGATAATGGCGGCGAGCCCCGCGTCGCGGATGATGCCGGCGACCCGGTCCTGCGGATGGTGCCGATCGATCATCACGCAGGGCCGGCCCGCGGCGAGGCATGCCAGTACTGCCACCGGGTACGACGCTTCGTTCGGCAGCAGCACTCCGACCGGCGCGCCCATCATGACTGTCGCGTCCATGGCGGCTGCAAGCCGTCGGCACGCCGCCCAGATCTGCGCGTAAGTCAGATGTCCATCGATGTCTTCACAGGCGATCCGGTCGGCAAACGCCTCGGCCGCATCGGCGAACAGCCCGAGTGCCGGCCGCTCGACCCATTCTTCCCGGAACGGCCGGAACGGAACGACTGGCCCATTGAAATCGAGCGCCGGAACCTTCGGGTGCAACCAGGCGATTGCGGGGGAGCGTTCGTGAGTCATTATCCGGCGGGATTCTACCCGGCACCGGAAGGGCGAAACAATGGCTCGAGGTTACCCCTCCGCCACAGGAACCACGGGCGGTCACGTCCACGCGGCAGGAAATAGATGATGCGCCCGCATTCGCGCCACCCCAACTGGAACAGGCCCTTGTGGCTTGCCGACCGGTCGAGCCGCGCGAGCGTATAGGCCTGGCTGTTGCCGCGCATCCGGGCATGCTCCAGCATCGCGCGCAGCACCATGGCATGCAGGCCCTTGCCCCGAAAGCGTTCGGGGGTAAGCGCGTCGGTCGTATAGACTTCACCGGAATTCAGGCGGATCGGGTTGCCGGGAAGCGCATCGCCCCAGGTCGAGCACACCCAATTCACGTGCGCGATCTCGCCGTCGCTGATCGCAAGGAAGCAGAGTTCGCCGCGGCGCAGTCGGTCGATGTAGAGCGCCCTGGCTGCCACATCATTGCCGGCCGGACCGTGGGCCTCTCCAAGATACAGCCATGGATCGGTCGAATAGAGCCGGCAGATCTCGCCGACGTCGGCTTCGGTGGCCTGCCTGAGCGCAACGTCGATGCTTGTCGTGGCCATCGGTAGGGGGTCGACCAGCGAACGCTCAAATAGGACGCCACAGCACAGGTCGCCGAAGGGCGAAGTCACTCGGTTCAACCCATGCCAGAGACGCGCGACCAGGCTCATTTTGTCTGAAATGTTCGAGCGGCCATACCTGTCACTGGGTTTGTTGCGAGTTAGATCATGGGAGGCCCTGATCTAGTAGGCAATGAGACTGGAGGCCAGTTGGCGGGATTGTCACGGCATTCCCAGCGTATCGGACGATCCGACGGCAGCCCATTTCTGCATTTGGCACATTTGCGACATGGCGAGGGAAGTGATTGAAGTCGGCTTTGAGCAGCGAAGCGGACACGCCGTCAGGTCAGCGCAACGAATCGTTTATGAGTACACGCCCTAGTTGGCGCTCCCCGCGGCGACCCCGTTACAATCGTTACAATGCTTACAAGATTATCCGCGTGAAGAGGGCGGCCCTCCATTCCGTCACCGGCCGCTGGTTTGATATTCTGTTCTCCGGTTGGCGATGATCACTCTGAGGAGAGGAGACACCGATGGCGCTCAAGATCGAGGAGACGATCGGCGGAGCGCCTACGGTGGGGTTGCTGGCCATCGGCGTCATGGCACTCGCGCTGGTCTTTACCCACCCAGGTGGCAAATCTCTCCTGAAAGGAGCGAGTGCGAGTTACAGCCCTCAGCTCCCGGCCGACCAGCTTCCCGCTCCGTACCCTCAAGTCCTCAGCCCTTCGGTCGCGGAAGTTTTAGCGCCACCCAAGGAGGAGCTCCGGCCGAAAGTCACACTCATCAGAGATGAGATCGGGGAAGTTCAGGGGTGGTTGCGCGCGTACGGCTTTCATCCCGGCGCCGTCGATCTGATGGCAGGCCCGCGTACCTTTGCCGCCGTGAAGGCGTTCGAGGCCGCGCATCAGCTCCCCGAGACCGGCAATCTCGATCGGGCTTTGCTCGAAACCTTGCGCCGTACATCGGGTCTGCCGCTCCGGTAGGCTAGCCGGAGAAGACCTTGTCGAGGTGAGATGTCTCGGCGGACCAGCCGCCGAGCGGCTGGTCGGGTGGCGTAAAGATCGGGAGCGCTGTCTCGCCCTCCAGAAACTCGATGTCGATCCTGAAATCCTCATCCTGCTCGAAGGCGTGCCAGTGCTGGAAATCCAGGTAGGCGCGACGTCCGTTGCGCAGGCGGAGCACGAAGCCCGCCGAACTGGTGTGCAGGTCGCCGAAGGTCCAGAAGCGCTCGACACGCTCGATGTCGGATGCTGAGAAGCCGTGGATCTCGCCATCGAGGACATGGAGCGCGTGGCCGAGTTCATAGACTCCATCAACTCGGGTCGGTGCTTTTGACATCGATCCAGTCTAGGCGAGCAGGCCTCAGTCCGCTGCTGCCTTGTCGAGAAAGGTGAGCGTGCCGTCCGACCGCTCGCCCTTGAGGTAGCGGAAGGTACCGGCGCCAGTGGCGATCAGGTCGCCTGCCTGGTCATAGATCTCGGTCTCGGCCGCGAAGGTGCTCTGGCTGGTCGAGGGCCGCCAGGCGCCGAGGATGGCGAGCACGTCGCCGTCGCGCGCGGCTTTGATGAATTGCGTCGTGAAGGCCAGCGTCACGCTGAGGCGCCGCGTGGTCGCGGTGTCGTTGAAGGTGCAGGCGAAGCCCGAGGCGCCGTCGAGCAGCGTCATCAGCACACCGCCATGCAACAGCCCGTTGGCGTTGCACAGTTCGGGTCGCACTTTCAGCGTGAACTCGACGAAGCCCGGCCGCCAGTGCGTGACCTGGTGGCCGATCAGCCCGTTGAAGCCTCGAAACTCATACGGAGCGACCGGCCGAGCGTCGGCCGGTCGTTTGATAGGCATCTGTTGGAACGACGCGCGGTGTTAGCGGCGCGCCATCGCCGAGATCGGCGGCCGGTGGCCGTTGGTGGTGCCGTTGGTCGCCGGACGGACGGCGGCGGGCGCCTGCGTCACGGCCGGCTGGGCCGCCATGCCGGTGCGGATGTCGCGTGCGATCTTGACCAGGCGCGGACCCCAGTCGGCTTCGAGGCGGTCGCGGCTGATCTGGTAGATCGGCGCCGAGGCGTTGATCGCATAGGCGGCGGTGCCGTCCGCGTTGCGCAGCGGAGCGCCGACGCCGCACAGCTCCGGCAGCCACTCGCCCCAGGTCACGCAGAAGCCGTGATCGGTCAGTTCCTTGAACGAGCGCTCGAGGCCGGTCTTCACCTTGGTCCAGTCGTCGCGCCAGCGGCGGCGGATGGCGTCGATCTGCTTGTTGCGGTCGGCGTCGGGCAGCGAGAACAGATAGGCGCGGCCGATCGCGGTGCTGGGCATCGGCACGCGGGTGCCGATGTCGTGGGTGATCGCCACGACCGACGGGCCACGGCAGGCTTCGAGGTAGATCATCGAATGGCGGTCGCGGCCGCCCAGCGCGGTCGAGGCGTTGAGCGCGTGGGCGAGCTGCTCGAGCGGCGCGCGGCTGGCGCGGCGGACGTCCATGCTGGAGATCGCGGCGTAGCCCAGCGCGAGGACCGAGGCGCCGAGCTCGTATTTGCGGAAGCGGCGAATGTAATTGAGGTAACCCAACTCGGTCAGCGTATGGGTGAGGCGGGCAACGGTCGGCTTCGGCAGGCCGGTGCGGTGGGCGATCTCCTGGTTGCCCAGCATGCCTTCGCCGGCATGGAAGGCGCGGAGGATGTCGAGGCCGCGGGCGAGCGCCGTGACGAACTGACGGTCCTTGCCGGTCGTCGCTTCCACGAGGCCTTGCTCTACGGAACTCTGAAATGCAGCGGTTCGCGTGACGAGATGGCTGACGTTGCCCATGGCGTTTTCTCCTATGAATGGCCGTTTATTTTTCGTGACGGCCAAAACTGCCATCGGTATGCGCCTGCCGCAATGCGCAGCGACGGGTTTTGACCTGCGAACGTGCAATGCCGCCATGTCACAGATGCGTGATTCGCTATCCACAGTTGTGTAAGCCCGATTATCCGCACGGAATCGGTCATTTTCGCCAACAATAGGTGACGCGGCTGGCACCTTTCGGTAGGACGGTGGCCAATCGCCGACCCCCAGACCGTCGACCCCCAGGCAGACCAAGAGGCAAAATTGGCCAAAGAACCCATCGTGCCTAAGGACATTGCAGCGCTGTCGTTCGAGGACGCGCTGAAGGAGCTGGAAGCCATCGTCCAGCAGCTCGAGCGCGGCCAGGTGAAGCTCGACGAGGCGATTTCGGCCTACGAGCGGGGCGCGTCGCTCAAGCGGCACTGCGAGCAGAAACTCGCCGAGGCCAAGATGAAGGTGGAGAAGATCGTGTTCTCCGCCGACGGTTCGGTCAGCAGCCAGCCCGCCGAAACAGGCTGATCCAGCCTCTCATGCCGCTGTCGTCGCACCGCCAATTCGATCAGGCGTTGGCCTTCGCCGCCCAGTCGGTCGAACGCACCATGGATCGCCTGTTGCCGCGCGGCGACGAAGGCGAGGCGCGTCTCTTCGAAGCCATGCGCTACTCGAGCCTGGACGGCGGCAAGCGACTGCGCGCCTTTTTCGTGCTGGCGGGCGCCACGCTGTTCAAGGTCTCCGCCTTGTCGGCGCTGCGGACCGCCAGCGCCATTGAATTCGTGCACGCCTATTCGCTGATCCACGACGATCTGCCGTCGATGGACGACGACGACCTCAGGCGCGGCAAACCCTCGTGCCACAAGCAATTCGACGAGGCGACGGCGATCCTGGCCGGCGACGCGCTGCAGGCGCTGGCCTTCGAGGTGCTGGCGCATGAAGACACCCATGGCGATCCGGCAGTGCGCATGGCGCTGGTTACCGAGCTTGCACGCGCCTCGGGCGCGCACGGCATGGTGGGCGGCCAGATGCTCGACCTGCTGGCCGAGTCTCAGGCGGGCGAGCGCTCGATCGGCGCCATCACGCGGCTGCAGCGGCTAAAAACAGGCGCGCTGATTTCATTCTCCTGTACGGCCGGCGCCATCCTCGGAAAAGCCAGCGATCACCCGCGCATGGCGCTGCAGGCCTATGCCCACGATCTCGGCCTTGCTTTCCAGATCGCCGACGACCTGCTCGATGTCGAAGGCAATGTCGTGGAACTCGGCAAGACGCCGGGCAAGGACGTCGCGGTGGGCAAGGCCACCTTCGTGTCGATCCTGGGCGTGGAGCGGGCCCGGGCCCAGGCCGGCCTGCTGGCGCGACAGGCCGCCGCGCACCTCGACTCGTTCGGCGAGGCCGCGGATTTGCTAAGGCAGGCGGCGAATTTCGTCGTTGCCCGGCGCACATGAGAAGCGCGCATGTGCGGCCGAGCAGGAGTATGATGTTTCCATGACCGGCCAGAGCCTGACGCCTCTCCTCGATACCGTGGACGTGCCCGCCGATATCCGCCGGCTGCGCGCCGACCAGCTGCGGCAGCTCGCCGACGAGCTGCGCCAGGAGACGATCTCGGCCGTTTCGGTGACCGGCGGCCATCTCGGCGCGGGCCTGGGTGTCGTCGAGCTGACGGTGGCGCTGCATTACGTGTTCGACACGCCCAAGGACCGGCTGATCTGGGACGTCGGCCACCAGGCCTATCCGCACAAGATCGTCACCGGCCGCCGCAGCCGCATCCGAACGCTGCGCCAGGAGGGCGGGCTCTCGGGCTTCACGCGGCGGGCCGAGAGCGAGTACGACCCGTTTGGCGCCGCCCATTCCTCGACTTCGATCTCGGCCGGCCTCGGCATGGCGGTGGCGCGCGATCTCGCCGGCGGCAACAACAATGTCATCGCCGTGATCGGCGACGGCGCGCTCAGCGCCGGTATGGCCTACGAGGCCATGAACAACGCGGGCGCGCTCAGGTCCCGGCTGATCGTGGTGCTGAACGACAACGACATGTCGATCGCGCCGCCGGTCGGCGCGCTCTCTGGGCACCTGTCGCGGCTGCTCTCGGGCCGGCCCTACGTCACGCTGCGCAACCTCGGCCGCACCTTCGCCGAGTCGCTTCCCAAGCCGCTGGAGATGGCGGCACGCCGGGCCGAGGAATTCGCGCGCGGCTTCGTGGCGGGCGGCACGCTGTTCGACGAGCTGGGCTTCTACTATGTCGGACCGGTCGACGGGCACAATCTCGACCACCTGCTGCCGGTGCTGAAGAACGCCCGCGACAGCCAGCTCGACAAGCCGATCCTGGTCCATGTCGTCACCAAGAAGGGCAAGGGCTATCCGCCGGCCGAGGCGAGCGACGACAAGTACCACGGCGTCGTGAAGTTCGATGTCGTGACCGGCAAGCAGTCCAAGCCGGTGGCCAATGCGCCGCAATATACGGCGGTATTCGCCAAGGCGCTGATTGCCGAGGCCGAAGCCGACAAGAAGATCGTGGCGATCACCGCGGCGATGCCGTCGGGCACCGGGCTCGACAAGTTCGCCGAGCGCTTCCCCGATCGTCATTTCGACGTCGGCATCGCCGAGCAGCACGGCGTCACCTTCGCCGCCGGTCTTGCTTGTGAGGGGTTCAAGCCGTTCGCGGCGATATATTCCACCTTCCTGCAGCGCGGCTACGACCAGGTCGTGCATGACGTCGCCATCCAGAATCTGCCGGTGCGCTTCGCCATCGACCGCGCCGGCCTGGTCGGTGCCGACGGTGCCACGCATGCTGGCTCCTTCGACGTCGCTTATCTCGGCTGCCTGCCGAATTTCGTCGTCATGGCGGCGGCCGACGAACTGGAACTGATGCATATGGTGGCCACGGCTGCCCAGATCGACGATCGGCCCTCGGCCTTCCGCTATCCGCGCGGCGAGGGTGTCGGCATCGAGCTGCCGGTGCGCGGCACGCCGCTCGAAATCGGCAAGGGCCGCATCCTGCGCGAGGGCACCAAGATCGCGCTGCTGAGTTTCGGCACGCGCCTCGCCGAATGCCTGGTGGCCGCCGAGGATCTCGCGGCCAAGGGGCTGAGCGCCACGGTGGCCGACGCCCGCTTCGCCAAGCCGCTCGACACCGATCTGATCCGCCGCCTCGCGCGCGAGCACGAGGTGCTGATCACCATCGAAGAGGGATCAGTCGGCGGCTTTGCCAGCCAGGTGCTGCAGTATCTCGCGACCAACGGCCTGCTCGATCACGGCCTGAAAGTGCGGCCGATGATCCTGCCCGACCGCTTCATCGACCACGCCGCCCCGGCCAAGCAATACGAACTGGCCGGCCTCAACGCGCCGGCGATCGTGGCGGCGGCCATCGCCGCCCTCGGCCAGTCATCTCTTCCGGACCGCGCGCCTCTGGCGCGCTCATGAAGAGCGAGCGCGGGCGGAGTAACCTCCGCCCTGAGGCTCGCGGTCCAGAAGACTAAGCTGTCACTTCGGCATCGGCACGATGCGGAGGTAAGGCTTCGGGGCTTTCCAGCCGTTGGGATACTTGGCCTTGGCCTGCTCGTCGGAGACGGCCGGGACGATGATCACGTCCTCGCCGTTCTTCCAGTTCACCGGTGTCGCCACCTGGTGCTTGGCCGTGAGCTGGCAGCTCTCGAGGATGCGCAGCACTTCGTCGAAGTTGCGGCCGGTGCTCATCGGGTAGGTGAGCATCGCCTTGATCTTCTTGTCCGGGCCGATGACGAACACCGAGCGGACCGTGGCGTTGTCGGCGGCGGTGCGGCCTTCAGAGGTCGTGCCGGCGCCCTCGGGCAGCATGTCGTAGGCGGTGGCGACCTTGAGCTCGGGATCGCCGATCATCGGGAAGGTGACGGCGTGCCCTTGCGTCTCCTCGATGTCCTTGGCCCACTTCGAGTGGTTGGTCACCGGATCGACCGAGAGGCCGACGATCTTGGTGTTGCGCTTGTCGAACTCCGGCTTCAGGCCGGCCATGTAGCCGAGCTCGGTCGTGCAGACCGGGGTGAAATCCTTGGGATGCGAGAACAGGATCGCCCAGCCGTCGCCGATCCACTTGTGAAACTCGATCGGGCCCTGCGTCGTCTCGGCCTTGAAGTCAGGCGCGGTGGAGTTGATGCGAAGCGTCATGGCAGATGTCCTCCTGTTTCGGGGCGTAACTCAACCCTTCCGGCCGGGCCGGTCAAGCCTTGGCGGGAATCCAGCTGATGAGGCCTATGCCACCATCGACTTCTACCGTCGTGCCCACGACATAACGGCCAAATCTTTCCGACAGAATGGCGACGGCGACCTGGGCGATATCGTCGGGAGTCCCGGCGCGTCCCAGGGGGATTTGCGCCACCAGGGCATTGAGATTGTCGGCAACGAAGCCGCCGCCTGGAATGGCGCCGGGCGCGATGGCATTCACTCTGATTCCGTCGGGCGCCAGCACGCGGGCCAGCTCCTTCATCACCATCGTCATGCCGGCCTTCGAGGCGCTGTAGTGGGCGAGGTTGCGGGTCGTGTCGCGATGCTGCGAGGTGATCAGCAGCAAGCGGCCCTTGATCTTGTTGTCGCGCATGTGGCGGCCGACCTCGCGGGCGAGGAAGAAGCCGGAGCGCAGGTTGATGTCGGTCATTTGGTCCCACGTCTCCTCGCTCACCGACAAAGGCGTGTCGACTTCGAGACGGCGTGGGCTCGCGGCATGGACGAACAGCGAGATGGTGCCGAGCTTCCTGGTGGCGCCGTCGAGGAGATTCTTCCAGCCGTCGCGCTTGGAAAGATCGGCGGCCAGGAAATCGATGCCGTCACCGGCGGGCGGGGCGATGATGTCGCTGCCCAGGACGGTGGCGCCTTCGGCCAGCAAGGCCTTGGCGATGCCGCGACCGATGCCGCCGGCACAGCCGGTGATCAGGGCGCGCTCGCCCTCGAGAAGTTTCATGGTCATATTCGCTTGGCCTTTTCCTTACCGAGGAGCGTGGTGATGAACAATCCACGACCGATGTTCAGTCAGCTGAACATCGTAAGCGGCGACCTCGCCGCATCCATAGAGTTCTATAGACGCCTCGGCGCGGAGATTCCCGAGGAAATCGTCTGGCGCACGCCGACCGGTATTCACCATGCGAGTGCAAAGGCCACTGAGCCCACGGGGGAGATCGCCTTCGATCTCGACAGCCCAGCGTTTGCCGGACTGTGGAACGCCGGCTGGAAAGGCCGCGACGATCTCCGCGGCCGGGTCGTGGTCGGATTTCGTGCCGCCTCGCGTGACGCCGTCGACGCGATCTATGCCGATCTGACCACGGCCGGCCACAAGGGCCTGCAGGTGCCCTATGACGCCTTCTGGGGCGCGCGCTATGCCGTTGTTGAGGATCCGGATGGGGTTGCCGTCGGCCTCATGAGCCCGGCCTCTCCGGTATTTCGGTCGGCGCCGCCCGGCGTCTAGGAACAAGCGATGACCAAGACGCGGCTGGATGTGACGCTGGTCGAGCGCGGGCTGGCGGAGACGCGCGCCGCGGCCCAGCGCCTCGTCATGGCCGGACTTGTTTTTTCCGGCGAACGCCGGCTGGAGAAGGCGGGGCAGGGCGTCGGTCCCGACATGGCGCTCGAAGTCCGCGGCCAGCCGCATCCCTATGTCTCGCGCGGCGGGCTGAAACTCGAGAAGGCGCTGGATCATTTCGCCCTCTCGGTCGCGGGCTGCATCGCGCTCGATGTCGGCGCGTCGACCGGCGGCTTCACCGACTGCCTGTTGCAGCGCGGGGCGGCCAAGGTCTACGCCGTCGATGTCGGCACCAACCAGCTCGCCTGGAAGCTGCGCAGCGATCCGCGCGTCGTTTCCCTGGAGAAGACCAACATGCGCGAGGTGACGGTGGCGCAGATCCCCGAGCCGGTGGCGCTGATCGTCTGCGACGCCTCGTTCATCGGTCTGCGCACCGTGCTGCCGGCGGCGCTGGCGCTCGCGGCGTCAGGGGCTCACCTCGTGGCGCTGATCAAGCCGCAGTTTGAAGTGGGCAAGGGCCGCGTCGGCAAGGGCGGCATCGTGCGCGATCCCGCGCTGCATGAAGAAGTCTGCACGACGATCACTGATTGGCTCGCCGCGCAGCTGGGCTGGCGCGTGCTGGGCGTGACGGAAAGCCCGATCACCGGCGCCGAAGGCAACAAGGAATTCCTGATCGCCGGCGTGTTCAACGGATAGCGCGCGAGACCCGGAACTTGTTGTTGTCGGCCAGGGTCTCGAACGAGGCGAAGTGTTCCTTCAGCAGCGGCTCGTAGGGCAGGCCGCGGTTGGCGACCATATAGAAGTGTCCGCCCGGCTTCAGGGCGCGGCCCGCGGCCACGATGAAGTCCTGACCCAGCGCCGGCTCGGCCGCGCGCCCGGCGTGGAAGGGCGGATTGCAGACGATGGCGTCGTAGATCGTGGGTGCGGCCTCGGCGATCAAATCCAGCCAATGCGCCGAGGCCCGCGGATCGGCAACGTTGGCGCGCGCTGCTTCGGTGGCGCGGTGCTCGGCATCGATCATGTCCAGCCGCGTGACGCCGGGGCAATGGTCGAGGAGATGGCGCGAGAGGTAGCCCCAGCCGCAGCCGAAATCGGCAACCGTGCCGGCGATGTCGTGGGGCAGATACCTGGCGAGCAGGGCGGAGCCGTCATCGACATGGTCCCAGCTGAAGATGCCGGGCTGGCTGAGCCAGGGGCCGGCGCCGACCGGCTGCAGCCCGGCAAGACCGCGCCAGTAATCGGGTGGTACGCGCGTGCCCTTGTCGAACCAGAAGACGCGGCAATGGAACTTGGAGATCTTGTCGGCAAGGCCGAACGCCTTGGCGACATGCTTCTCAAGGCTGGCCGCGCCATCGTCGTTGGCGCCGGCGCAGACAAGCTGGCCGCCGGGGGCCAGCAACGCCCAGCCGCGCGCGATGTTGGCGAAGTTTTCCTCCTTGTGCTTGGTCAGCAGCACGAGGCCCTGCTCATAGGCGCCGCCATCGAGGCGCGGCACGACGGACCGGCCCATCTGCTTAAGGCGCAGATGCTCGGGCCGGAACGATTGCTCGGCATCGATCTCCTTCAGAGGAATTGCCTCGGCCCGCAGGAAGAACGCTCGCTTCTCGGCGAGCGCTCCCGATTCGAAGGCGTAGGTGAGGGCGCGTCCAGCCTGACTCACGGAACCAGAACGGCGCGGCCCATGATCAGGCCCTTGCGCAGTTCCTGGAGCGTGGCATCGGCCTCGTCGAGCTTGCGCTTGATCGTCGGCA
>Ga0163144_10007505_pt1 | contig 23906 bp, 19 predicted proteins | sample OliLak19BULKMAT1_FD_123175 | JGI IMG/M metagenome (GOLD analysis project Ga0163144, IMG submission 123175) | Freshwater microbial mat bacterial communities from Lake Vanda, McMurdo Dry Valleys, Antarctica - Oligotrophic Lake LV.19.BULKMAT1 | ecosystem: Environmental > Aquatic > Freshwater >...
AGTAGGACCCCATCGTCTTGCCGCTGATTCTCAGTGGTTCATCTGCAGCGGCAAAACTTGAGACAGGACGAAAAAGACAATCGGCGCAGATGAGCGTAAGAAGTGAAAGCAACAGTCGGTGCATGGGGGAACTCCTTGAACCAGACCATACGATGCTGCGCGGCAGGAATCAACGTCGCTGCGCTGAGTTGTTCAGCGGCGATGCGTAAGAATCCGGCAGTAATGTGCATTGCGTGTGCAGCATTCACCCCAATTCCGTGAAAACGGGTCGCATTGGTCCCTGGTTTCTCGCAGTCACCGTTCGGATTTGCTGCAATCCGCCCCGCTTTGTGCGGGCGGCATTCACTGTCTGCATTGTTTCAATTCTGTGATCGGGGCGTGCCGCGATGTCAATTCGCGACTTGGAAGAGTCCATCGGATTTGTGTCACACCAGACAAGCGATCAGCATCACGAATCGCGTGTCAGTATTACTCGGTACATCGTGCTGAAGCTGCTGGCCAACGGTCTGCCGATTCCGAAAGGATTTGAGGATCATGACCGGCTTGGGGCACCGCGACTGCTGACCGCATACCATCACCGTCTGAAGCGACTCGATTCTGTTCACTGCCCTGCAGATGCAAGAATCGAAGCGTTTCTGCGGCGGTATTTTGACCGTGTCAAAGGCTGCAGCCACTTGCGCCTTCCGGACCTGACGATCATCCTGGACCGGCACGGGATCGCTCGTGAACTGTCGCTGCCTCATGACGGCGATCAGTATGTTAATCGGTACGGAGCTTCGTACCGCGTCCGCAACGGCGTCCTGCACAACCCCGCGAATGATCGCCGCACGACGGTAGGCACGTTTCACATTACGGAAGGCGGATTGCCGATTCCCCGCGACAAGAAGGTCGTCTCGAAAGTCACGTTCGCGGCTTTGTTTCGTCATGCGATGAATCCGCCCGAGGACCTGCTGCAGCTGCCGTTCAGTCAGAATGAGGCTCAGCCGGCCAGTGCGTTTGTGTCGCTGCTGATTCGTCCGGTGTTGTGTCCGGAAGTCTCTGGTTTCTGTCCCGAGCAATCGATGGAAATCCGCTGCTTCGCTCCCGGCGCGCTCGCCAGCAACCTTGATTTTGTCGAATCGATCTTTGGAAACGCCGGCGATCCGTTCCTGCCGTCCAACGACGCGGCACTGGATGTCGAACACTGGAGCGGCCATACCGGCTGCATCATTCTCGCCCCGCATCTGGTTGACATCACAAAGAAGGACGTCGGACTACCTTCGTTTGACGAAGCGACCGAACGGCAGCGCGAGGACGGAATGTGCTGGAAGTCTGAGGATGAAAAGTACAACGACGGTGTTCCGTTCAAGCTGACCTGTCGCGACGAAGAAGGCATTATCGTCACACTGATCGCCGACAACTACTACGGTTACTGCAAGAAGGAAGTGAAGACTCAGCTGAGTTATGCAGCGAATCTCGCTGGTCAGCTGGAAGAAGAACACGCGGGCGGTGCGATGGCGTTTGCCAGCTTCAATCTGGGTGAAGAGTTTTCCGCCGACAGCAAGCGTTACAACAACCGCACGTTTGCAGATGTGGCACGCGACTACGGCAGTCTGATGAATGTAAAGCCGACGGGATATGCCGTCGACAAACAGCATCCAACGGTGATCTATGTCTCCGAAACGGCAAAGTTCACCGTCAGCGATCAGCGTGTCACCTGGCACCAAAACAGTGAGCCACAGCACATTCCGCTGCGTCCGGGGTACGTCTATGTGACACCGTCGGGCTATAAGGTTCGACTGGAAAAGCATCCTGCCGCGCCATCCTGGAGACTGATCGGGACGCTGTTCGAGGGTACAGTCTGTCACAAACCCAGCACTGTCAGCGGCGGCGGCAAGAGCGAGATCAGCAAGTCCATCGCCGATTATCTCCTGCACGGCCCGATCTTTGTGGCGGATGACCGGCAGGATCTCGACCTCGTCCAGGAAATCTTCGACCGTGACTATACGGATCGCTGGAGTCCGACCGGCAGTGTCCATCCGGACTATGCGCGAATGCCCAGCCGAAAAGTCCTCGACAAGGAACGGTCACTCGGCAGCGTCATCAAGCTGCTGACTCCATCGCCCGATTATACCGATGTTTACAACGAGTGGCTGGACCAGATTCCTGATCACATCTATGCGATCGCGTTCATCATCAAGCGCATGCACACCGGCGAACCGGATGACTGGAGGCAGCACTTTTCAGTCGATATCGTCAACGGGCATCCAGGGCACGAACTGAAATACGGTGAACGCAAGCTGGTCGGAACGTACCTGCGAGTCGGCCTGCTGGGTGAAAACACCTGGCGAACGTACAAGCTGCGTCAGGACTTCGCACCGGCACAGAAAGTCCAGACGGAAGACGATATCAGCGTCTCGGTTGTGGTGCCGCGCCGGTCGCTGCAGTATCAGGGGACAGTGCTCACGGAAGAAGTCAGCTACAAGTTTGTGAAGAACTGTGAGTATCGACTGTTTCAGCGTCCGGACGATGCGATTCATCGGGGACTCGACAAACAGACCGAGGCCGATCTTGCACGGTCCGACAACTTCATCGTCAACTTTGAGCCGCTCTCCAGAAAACAAGTTGACGAGATCTGTGACCGGCCGGTCGACCTGAGCCAGTTCACGCTGCCCATGCAGAGACTGCTGCACGACATGCAGGCGGCGGATGACAGCTACGTCGTGTGTTCGAACACGCCGCGACTGGTCAACGGTGTTCCGAGCAGGAATCCACGATACCTGCAGCCGCGACCGGATCTGACGGATCCGGTCAATCGATACGTTGCCGAGATGGGCATCCGGCTGAATCGGGCCGTCCCGGTCGACAAACAGGTTCATTCTCCCGTGCAGGCAGTGCTGATCGGACGTCGCAATAATCCGCCGGAGCCCGCGAAGGGAATTCGTTCGCTGGCAGTCTACAACCCGATCCATTACCAGGAATTGCCCGAACTGTTCATGGACTTTGTCAGCTCGCTGTCGGGAAAAAGTCCGTCAACGACCGGTGCCGGCAGCGAAGGTGCGCTGACCAAAGGGCCGTTCAACTGCTTACGCCCGATCACCGATCTGAACAATGCCCTGGTCAGCTATCTGCTGACTGGCCTTGCCGGATTTTCAACCCCGGCCGGCCATATCGGCGCTCAGGTGCGAGTCGACCACGATATCAGTCTGCTGATTCCTGAGATCTGGTGTCGCCTTCGTCCTCAGGAACGCAATCCCGCGTTTCTGATCAGCGAACAGCTCCTTGAGAAACTGGAGGATTTTACATTCAACGGCCGTCTGATTCCGGCCAGTCGCCTTGGATGGCGCATCACGGCCCGGTTCATTCGGCGATTCGCCGGACGCGTGTTTGATAATCCGAACAAAGTCTTTGATCTTTCGATACTGAAGCCTGAAACTCAGGACGAAACGGCATTCGCCGACGGGGTACTGCATATCGCCGAATCGCAGGAACGCATCGCGAAGACCTACTTCGAAGACGGTTCGATCGACCTGGCATGTCCACCGCTCAAGGCCCTGCTGCACATCATGGCCCAAGGCAGCTACCAGGGAAAGACGATCAGCGATCCGGAAATCCGCAGCCAGTTCACTCAGGAATCTCTGCTCGCCTCTGACTGGTACGCCGACCGGCTGCAGCTAAGACAGCTGCGGGAGCAACAGCTCTGGCAGCGACATGTCCAGGCTCTGGAAACGTTTTTGAACAGCAATGAATTCGCCGACGAGAAGATCTCGATGAACATCCAGGGGCGTCTGGAGAACTCGCGACAGCACCTGAGCAGGGTTCTTTCTGCCGAATACCTGGCAGAACTGCAAGGGACGCTCGGAGCGGATCGGCTGTGAGGGATGTGGAAAACCAGCGTAGCGAAGAGAATCGACTCACCTGCGAGCGGTGGGTGTCAAGCCGCGGAGGAGTCTCCCGCAGCGGAAGCCGTCAGTGCTGAACATTCACGCACACCGGCTGTCTCATCATGGATTGTCGCCGTCCATGGCATTCACAAATGTCAATTCAGCCCGTACAAACAATGGTCGCCGGTTGTCTCGGCGGGTTGACACCCGCCGCTCGCCGGAGTCAGTACAGGCTTCGGATTGCCTGTTCGGGCGACACGCCTTTGACGGTTTCCACATGTCCGATCCGCGACGGCAGAATGAATCGCAGTTCGCCGCCTTCCGTCTTCTTGTCGAGCATCATGCATCGGATAATGTCATCAGGTCGTTGCAGGAGATCGGATGGCACGGACACCGGCAGCATTAATGCCGTCAGCAATGACGCCTGCCGCTGAGTCTCCCTGGACGTGATGCGTCGCAATGATTCTGCCAGGCGGCTGGCGCAGATCATCCCGATGGCAACGGCTTCTCCGTGTAACAGCGAGCCGTAACCTGACAGTGCTTCAAAGGCATGACCGAATGTGTGGCCGTAATTGAGCACAGCCCGCAGGCCCGTTGTTTCGAATTCATCCTGCCGTACAACGTCGGCCTTCAGCTCGCAGCTGCGGGCAACGACATGCCGCAGCACATCCGGATCGCGAGAGTTCAGTCCATTGATGTTTGCTTCGAGGAACTCAAAGAACTCGGCATCGAGAATCACACCGTACTTGACGACTTCCGCCAGCCCTGACCGATACTCGCGATCCGGAAGAGTCGACAGCGCCGTCAAGTTAATGAGGACTCCGATCGGCTGATGAAACGCCCCGATCAGGTTCTTGCCGCGAGGATGATTGATCCCGGTCTTGCCGCCGACCGAACTGTCGACCATCGCCAGCAGCGTTGTGGGAACCTGAACGAACCGTAACCCTCGGGCATACGTCGCGGCGACGAACCCGGCAAGGTCGCCGGTGACTCCTCCGCCGACAGCGACTACGATCGTCTTCCGATCGGCAGCCATTTCGACCAGATGATCGTAGAGGAGTCCCGTTTGCTCGTACGATTTTGACTGTTCACCCGAAGGCACAAGGGCCGTCCGGACTTCGGCTCCCGCCAACTCCAGACTGCTTCGCACAGCATCGCCATGGGACTCCTGCACCGCTGCGTCCGTGACCATCAGACATCGAATGCCCTTCAGTCCGGCATGCTGCAGCCAGTCAGCCAGCGACTTGGCTGCCGACCATGTGCGGCCGTTGCTGATCACGATGTCATAACTGCGCGTTCCCAGTGAAACGCGGACGATGCCGGTCTGTGATTGGTCAGCGTGTGGCATTGGAGGAATCAGGATTTCCTGGGATTGTTGGTTGCGTGAGAAGAACCCGTTTAGCCCCCGGCCGCGGGCGACGGCTCATCTCGCACCATGCAGATCACAAGGCCGGCGCCTGCGGTTGGGCGTTTGACAAACGATCTGCGGAACTTAGGGATCGAATCCGCGAATCCGCCAGCCATCCGTACTGGGAAAGTTGAATCCCCCGTGACAGATCATTGAGATACCGATGGCTGTGGACATTCTCCATCGTTTGCGGAAAGTTCTCTGATGCTGGCGAAGCGTATCATTCCCTGTCTCGACGTTCACGCGGGCCGAGTTGTGAAGGGAGTCAATTTTGTGAACCTGCAGGACGCCGGTGATCCTGTCGAGATCGCGCGCCGCTATGAACAGCAGGGTGCAGACGAACTCGTGTTTCTGGACATCACTGCCAGCCATGAACAGCGTGACATCATTCTTGATGTCGTCGCCCGAACATCGGAAGTCATCTTCATGCCGTTGACGGTCGGCGGCGGCATCCGCACGGTCGATGACATCCGGCGACTGCTGAGCGCCGGGTGTGACAAGGTATCAATCAATTCCACCGCGGTGACAAATCCGGATTTCGTTCGCGAGGCCGCGCACCGCTTTGGAAGTCAGTGCATCGTCGTGAACATTGATCCAAAGCGGATTCAGCGCGACGGGAGGGAATTCTGGGACGTGCACATTAACGGCGGACGAGTTCCCACTGGCCTGCAGGCTGTCGAATGGGCTCGCGAGGTGGAAAAACTGGGGGCCGGCGAAATCGTGCTCACTTGCATGGACGCAGACGGAACACAGGATGGCTACGATCTGGAGATCACTCGGGCTGTGGCCGATGCGGTGTCCATTCCCGTTGTCGCCAGTGGCGGAGCCGGATCGCCCGAACACCTCTTCCAGGCCGTGACGCAGGGAGGAGCCAGCGCCGCTCTGGCCGCGAGCATCTTTCATTACGGCACTTACACGATTGAAGAAACAAAACGGTATATGGCCGAACGCGGAGTGCCAGTCCGGCTGGGCTCAAGCTCGTCGTGAATCGCCTGATTCAGCCTGGGTGCCACTGGCTCTATCAGTGCTCCGGGAGTCACCCTGCCGACCAGTCGCACTCCCAGAGTCAGTGGCGCACAATCACAAGATGAGGAGTTGAAGCATGATACTCCGCGCGGGTTTGATTGGGATGTTTTGTTGTAGCCGGATTCGTCAGAATTCGGCCATGAATAATGCACACTTCCGAATTCTTGCGAATCCGGCTACACGCCACTTGAGCAGTCCGCGATCCGGACTGCGCATCCCGAGCGAGCTCATGGCGGCATGGATTTGAGCCTTACCTGAAACCAGCAGCCCGTCTTCGATTCCTTGAGATTCAGGTCGCCTCCGTGCAGCCGTGCGAGGTCGCGTGCAATGGACAGGCCGATGCCGGTTCCAGCGGAAGCGCGCAGGTCATTACTGAGCCTTGCAAACGGGCGGAACACTTCAGATCTTTTGGATGCGGGAATGCCGGGCCCGGCATCAATCACATCGAGAGTGGCTTCTGTGGCACTCGTCGAGCATCGAATTGTCAGTGACTTTCCTCCGGAGGCGTATTTTTCGACATTGCTGATCAGGTTGCCGAGAATCTGTTCGACGGAGTCCTGATCAAGCCACAACGCACGATCCGTCTCTGTTTCCAAAGTCACCTCGATTCCGTGGTCAAGCAGTGAAGGACCAAAACGATCAGCAATCCGGCGAACGAGTCCGTTGACACTCACTTCGACGGTCTGCAGCTGCAGAGTCTTTCGCTGCTGTCGTGCAAAGGTCAGCACGTTGCCGATCAGACGGCTGAGCCGCTGAGCCTCGGCGGTGATAATCTCCAGTCTGCGGCGAGGTTTCTCGGACTGTTCGGCGGACACTAATTCCAGATCCCGCTCCAGAAGTTCGGCATACAGTCGGATGTTTGTCAACGGCGTCTTCAGTTCATGCGAAACCTGATTGACAAAGCTGACCTGTTGAGTCGCCACCTGCATGTCACGCGAATAGTCCCGATACAACAGCCAGGCGAGTGCTGTCAGCGTCAGAGCAAAACCGCCGAGTGCTGCCGCCAGGCCGAATACGGCATTCCGCCCGCTCCGGCCGCTGACGTCATCGCCCGCCACGAAACTCTGGATCCGCCATGAGCCCAGCGGTGATGCGAGCGGCGTTTCGCAGAACGGTACGGCTTTGACATCCGGCTCCTGGCCCCATTCGTAAACAATGTCTGCCGCTGAATTGACCACGCGGAATGCGGTGGCCACAGATGACGCTGCAGACTCCCCACCATCGGTCTCCGGAAGGACGGCGATCAGATCGGCGATCCAGCGAGCCCTCTCCAGAGCCGCCCCCACAATGTGTCCGCTCGGTCGCCGCTGCCAGTAAACAAGATTCAGACCGCGGTCCCAGTACCAGACGAACCATCCGTTCGATGGCAGGAACGACGGCATTCCTTTCTGTTCGGCTGCAACAGACGTCTCCCGCTGCATCAGTGGATCATCGGCCGCTGGCGCGGCGAGGGGAATCTGTTCGGCCCGGTCGTATGCTGGTCGCAGCACTGTGGACCGTGAAGGAACTGGAATCGCAGTTTGCTGAGTCAGTGCATCCGCCGAAGCGTTCATCGCGGCAGTATCATCCTTTCTTCCGGCTTCTGCCGATCCATCGCGAAACCTTTCGGTTTCGAAAGCACCACCGGCAGAACTCGGCTGTGGAACAGTCACTGTTTCGATCTCTGCGATCGGAGATCCGGCATCGATCGGAGCGGCCGGCGTCGACGGAACAAGGGCCTCCAATTGTGCCGTTTGAACCTCCGCCTGAAGATCGGCATTGGCCTGACTTCCTGCCGAATAGGAAACCACCGGACCGACGGGACCCGCCGATACTGCCGGCGCAAAGTCGCCTTTGCCTGTCGCGGCTTCGGCCAGCGCGACTGCGTTCTGCAAATCACGGTCGGTAATCATCCGCGACGTCTTCTGAAGGAAACTCAATTCGGTTCCGTTGAGCACATCACCCGGATCGGGATACAGCAGATCGCCTTCAGGGGTCAGAACGAAGATCTGTGTCACCTGCGGTTCGTTCCGCACAACTTCGCGGATCTCAGTAATATCGTAGTCGTCAATCGCGGTAATCTGCTGCAGCCGGCGTTCAGTCGTTTCGAACTGAGCCGTCACAAGACGGTTGACGTCCTGCAGCCTCTGCTCCATCACGCTGCGAAACCGCTGCTGCGTCAGCATCTGCTCGTCCCGCGCCATCCGGACGCCGAACCACGTCAGCAATCCGACCGGAAGCAGGACGATCAGTACAATCAGCAGGAGGGAACGGCGTTTCATTCAGAGGCCTGTCCGGCACTAATTCGCAGGATTCAGTATTGTCCGTCCGGCATCATAACCCTCAAACGCGGCTGGCCGTGACTCAATCTTGTCAGAGATTTGTCACTCCCCCGCAAGGCGCAACCGCGATTGACGCTCAAGTGAAGTCAGTCGTACACTTCCGGTCCGGCAATTCGAATCCCGATGGGGTAAATCTGCCAATTGCACCGCAAGGATCGCGGTCGGAAATTTCGGTTCGTCAGGGATGACAGCATGCCAAATGCCGATGTTCAGCGCGCAGTGATTCCATTTGGCGACTTCGAGCAGTTGCGTGAGGCGCGCCGGATCATTTGCCAGGAAGCCGAAACACTGGGGCGTTTGGCGGACGGTCTCGATCCGACGTTCTGTGATGCGATCCGGGCGATCCGGTTCGCGACCGGGTCTGTGATCGTCACCGGCGTCGGCAAGGCCGGGTTGATCGGACAAAAGATTGTCGCCACACTGGCCAGCACCGGAACCCGATCGCATTTTCTGCATCCGACAGAAGCACGACACGGAGATCTCGGTTGCCTGAGTGCGAATGACGTCGTGCTCGTGCTTTCGAACAGCGGCGAGTCCGAAGAACTGATCAGGCTGCTGCCCGCTCTGAGACAGCTGCGAGTCCCGGTGATCGCCGTGACGCGCGACGGCGAAAACTCACTCGCGCGTCAGGCGGACGTAGTCATTCGATTCGGAAAGCACCAGGAAGCCGGAGAACTCGAACTGGCTCCTTCCTGTTCGACGACTGCGATGCTGGCACTCGGCGATGCACTGGCGCTCGTGCTGAGTCAGCTCAAAGGATTTACGGCTCGCGACTTCGCGGTGTTTCATCCGGCCGGAAGCCTGGGCCGGCAACTCTGTCCAGTTCAGGACGTGATGCGGTCGGTGAGTCAGTTGCGGATAGCGTCTGAGAACGAAACTGTGCGAGAGGTGATGATCCACCACAGCCGGCCGGGACGTCGTACAGGCGCCGTCATCCTGACGAACGACGCCGGACGATTGACGGGACTGTTCACCGACAGTGATCTCGCGCGGCTGTTTGAGACTCGACGCGATGAACAGCTGGATCAGCCGATTCATCTGGTGATGACGAGCAATCCGATTACGATCGGCCCTGACGTGCTGCTGCCGGAAGCCATCAAACTGATGTCATCGCGAAAACTGAGTGAGGTGCCTGTGATTAATACAAATCGGACGCCCATCGGTATGCTGGATATCACGGATGTGCTGCAAACAGTGGATCTGGCAGAATCGAGTCCTTCGGCGCCGGCTGCGTCAATGATGATTGTTTCGAGGTCGGCATAGTCACGGCGTCTCTGCGAACAACGACAAGTCGCGAATATCTGCTGCTCAAATCCGATCTCTCAAATCGACCGTCTATGTCATTTTCATCAATAGCCAGAGGCCCCCGCACCGCGCTTGTCGGGATGGGGCTGGTCGCGCTTTATGCAGGATATTCGCAGCTGACATCGCCGTGGCTCAATGTGGAGCAAAAACAGCAGTCTGCACCAGTCTCAACAGTGCCGCATGAAAAGTCGCCCGTGTTCACGGACCTTGCGACAACCTGGTTCCGCGAAGACCCGTGGGTCGCCGATGCGAGCCGCAGGATTCGCGACGGGGGTCGCTACCTGTTTTTCGACAGGCATGAACTGTTCAACGACAACCGTTCAATCCAGGTCAATCCGGTGGCCCTTCTCTGGCAGCAGAAACCGGATGAGCCGCCGATTACAGCAACAGCCGACTCTGCACAGCTCAATGCATCCACGAAGTTCAGTTTCGAAGAAGGCCAGTTCGGAAAAATCACGAGTGGGCTGCTGTCCGGTGTGGTCCGCATCATTGGCCCGGACGGACTGCGAATCGAAGGTCACACGTTTCACATCGATGACAATTCGATGAGAGTGTGGACGGGCCAGCCGGTCAAATTTGCCTGGGGAAGCCACCACGGCGTTGCCGCCAGCGGTGCTGAAATCGAACTCCTTTCCTCCGGCGATGCGTCACAGCAGGGACTCATGTCCGTCTCTGACGTGCAGCGAATCCGACTCCGCGGACGCATCACCTGTGACCTGGTGTTCCAGGAAAAGGACTCGGATCGCGAACCCGTGAATCTGAAGATCAGCGCAGCGAACGGATTTGAGTTTTTCGTTCCGACCAAAGAAGCGACGTTTTACGGGTTTATGGATCGTGAACTGAAGCCCGACAATCAGATCCTTATTGATCGAACAACGGCAACGGGTGGTTTGGAGCGGCTGTACTGTTCGAAGCTGGTCCTGAAGCTGCAGCCCAGGATTTCTGACGATCCGGCAGCAAAGCCGTCGTCACAGCTCCGTCTGGTCAGCATCGCGGCGGAAGGACGCCGCGTCATTTTCCATTCGCCGGAACAGAACATCACCGCCTACATGAACTCGCTCAGGTACGACATTGAACAGCGACTGCTGGAACTGGTGGGCAAAGTTGCGGCAGCAACCGGACGCACAAATGCCGTCGAAATTCATCAGGAGGGCAGCCAGCTGACTGCAGCGCGGGTCGTGATCGAGCATGATGACCAGAACAATGTGCACACCGTGAACTGCCGCGGCCCTGGTGCGATCGGTCCATCAAAACGTTCGTTAAAGACCAGAAGTGCAGCGGCCGTCGATGTCTCCTGGACCGAATCGCTGCTCCTGCGTCGCACTGAAGACCGGCGCGTGACCCTGCGAGGCGAGGCGAATGTCACTCAATTGTCCAGCGGGTTCAGCCTTTCCGGCGACGTCGTGGACATGACACTCGCTGAAGATGTCGCAGACCCGACCGCGACGGATCTGTCGCGGCCGCAAGGCGGCCTGGATGTCTCCCGGTTGCATCCAAAACTACTGGTGGCTGCCGGCAATGTGGAACTGGCTTCGGCGGAACTGACGGGAGCACTTCGAGACAAACTGACTGTAACGTTCGCGGATCAGTTGGCCGTCAATGGCGAACAGACGATTCCGCCAGGAGCAGCGACAGACGCCAGCGCCGTTCCTGTCAGCAATGTCAGTCAGCATTCCGAGATGCAGAAGTCACCACTGTCCGGTTCTACTGAATTCAGTTCCGACACGATGGAGGCATCCGTCACGATTCAGCAAATCGAAGGGAAGCGTGTCGCCGAGTTCTCGGACGTCTGGCTGAAGGGCGGCGTCAATGTGATTCACACGTCTGTGGACGAAAAGCAGAACTTCACTGCGGACGGAAACGTGTTGTTTGCCAAAGCAGGTTTCCAGGACAATCGTGAAATCAGTCTGTTTGGCGATCCGGCCTCGGTCGTGAATGCTAAAAACAGGATCGAAGGGCAGCGAATTGACGTACATGAAATCGGCAACGCAAGCGTCGAAGGCAGCGGACGAATACGCTTTGTCGTGGATGTCGGACTCGATGGAAAGCCGCTGGCCAAACCGTCGCCACTCGATATCTACTGGGGTGACCGGATGACCTTCAGCGGTCGGACGGCGCACTTCGTGGGCAACATCCGGGCGATCATGAACAATGAAACGGATCATGATGTGGAGCTGACGTGTGCCGGCCTGAAAGTGCATTTCACCGATCCCATTCAGCTCGAACGATCGGGCAGGGATGACGAGTTCCGAGTTGCCGGTGCGACGTCGCCCTCGTCCCCGGCGGGCGAAATTCAAAGGATCGAATGTGAAAGCCGTGTCATCATCGATATCGACATGATGAAAGACGGTGTCGTCGAGGCGCATCACCATGCCGAGTTCTCGGATCTGGAATTCAACCAACTGACCGGAGCTTTCCGCGCCACCGGACCAGGACTCATCGAATCGACGCAGCCTGACACCGGAAAACAACTGACAACATCGCCTCGCGCCGTGGCTCGGGCTAACACTCCGGTGAAGACTCCGGAGAAAACGTTTGTGTTCATTCACGCGACGTTCATCGGACAGCTGCAGGGCAACCGCAACGAACGGTTTGTCCAGTTGAAACAACACGTTCGGGGAGTCTTCGGACCCGTGCGTCAACTCGGCGACCGGATCAGCATTGATGGTCTGAGTGTCGACGAACTACCGGAGAAGACCGGCTCGCTGGGCTGTGAGAACCTGTCGATCTCCGCAATTCCAGGCACTCACGCGAAGTGGAATTCGTTCTCGATGGTCGCGGAATCCAATTCGTCGGATTCCCGGAAGGGCACACGCACGCCCTGCCGGCTTGAGTCCCAGCAGTTCTCCGGCGATGCCGACAAGATTACGTACGACCATTCCAAACAGCAGTTCATCCTTCGCGCGGATGAAGGACGACAGGCAAGAGTGTCGTATCGACCGGACGGCGGCGAACCAGAAAGCCTGACAGGTCGCGATTTTACATACTACCGTGGCAGCAACCAGCTCACTGCCACTCAGATCACGGGGGTCCAGGCCAGCGAACGCTGATGCGTGGCGACAGTCCGGCGAGCGGAGGGTGTCAGCCCTCCGAGGATGCGCACGCCGTCCGTCATTTCGGTTTCGTTCCATCAACAGCGTGGCAGAATCTCGTGCATCGGTGTCTGGATGGCAATGCGGGATCTCTCGGAGGGTTCACACCCTCCGCTCGCCGTAGTCAGAGGTTCTCCGACGGACCAGTCGCGTCCGGAGCGGACGACTTTCCGATACAGCGTATCGCGCTCGATCGGCTCTCTCCCGGCTTCGCGGATGAGTTGGTGCAGCTGTTCGATGGTCATCCCTTCCGGAGTTTTTGCACCCGCGTCGTGATAGATCAGTTCGTGGACCACCGTCCCGTCGATATCGTCGGCTCCATATCCCAGTGCCAGCTGAGCGGTCTGTTCGCCCAGCATGATCCAGTAGGCTTTGATGTGATCAAAGTTGTCCAGCATCAGCCGGGACAGGGCGATCATCCTCAGATCGAACACCGCATCGGGCTTGACGATGGTGGACAGTTCCGTGTTTTCCGGGTGAAACGCGAGGGGGATGAAAGTCTGAAAGCCGTGGGTCTCATCCTGCAACGCCCGCAGACGCAGCAGATGGTCGACGCGGTGACGGGCTTTCTCGACGTGACCGTAGAGCATGGTCGCGTTCGATCGCAGCCCGAGTTCATGCGCCGTCCGATGGACATCAAACCACACATCGCTGTCGGCCTTGTGCTCGCAGATCTGACGACGCACTTCTTCGTCGAAAATCTCCGCTCCGCCGCCCGGCATGCTGCCGAGCCCTGCTGCAACCATCTGTTCGAGTACCCAGCGGACGGATTTCTTCGTGATGAGGCTGAACCAGCTGATTTCCACCGGAGTCCACGCTTTGATATGGATTTCGGGGCACGTTTGATGAATGACACGGACGACATTCAGATACCAGTCGAAATTCTTCTTATGATGCAGGCCGCCGACGACATGGATTTCCGTCGCCCCGGCGGCCCGACCTTCCAGCACTCGGTCACGGAGCATCTCGTCCGTGAACGTATAAGCTTTTTCGTCACGCAGGTCGGCCCGGAACGCACAGAAACGGCAGCGGTAGACGCAGACGTTGGTCGGGTTCAGGTGGATGTTGGTGTTATAGAACGCGAAATTGCCGTTCTTGCGTTCACGCTCGAAATTGGCCAGCCGTCCGAGAGTGTGCAAGTCGGCTTGTTCGTCGAGCAATACGCCGTCGTCAAATGTCAGTCGTTCACCAGCCAACACCTTGTCGCCGACTGCGCGGATTTGAGAATCGTAAGTCGTCATGGTTCGTACTTTGACATTTCTTCAACAAGATAGACTGTCAGTGACCTCGCTCCGTGCGCTCCGATGACAAGTGACTGTTCAATGTCGGCGGTCTTCGAAGGTCCGGAGATGAAACCGGCGAACCGGTGATGGCCGACGGTCAGCCGCTCATACGCCTCGTGCAGATTGTGAACGATCTGCGACGCGGGTACAGCAATTGCCAGCCGCTGCGGAATAAAATAAAGCACGCGATGCTTCACGGTGTCGTCCGTCACCCAGATCGCGCCGTTCTCCGCGACGCCGAAGTGACCACGCAGGACTGCGAAGTCCACGTTCTCCAGATCATGCGGATCATCGATCGCATTCAGGTCAATCGTAGAATCCCCAAGGCCAGACACGACGGAACATCGGATTTTGGCCAGGTTCCATTCGGGCATTGTCCGGAGATGCGCATCGGCCTCCGCCAGCGTTTTGACGAAAACCGCTTCGCCACCCACGAACTTCAGCACATCCGCAAAGCGAGCTGACGGATTAACAAACGTCTGCCATTGTCCGACAGAATTCAGATCGGGCAGCAGAGACGACTGCGGCAAGACGGCACGGATCTTCGAGAAGATTTGATCGCGGGACGACGGACTCATCGTTTGTCGTCCTTCTGCTGCCGTTCGGCAAACTGCTGCCGAAAGGTTTTCTTTGGTGCGAGTGGCAGTTCACGCTGCCTGCCCCAGGCGTTCAGCGGATTGTAGATGAGGAACCGCGGCAGCCAGCGGAGCGAAAGGCGCGCCGCTGTGCCAAGCAGGTTGTACAGCCAGGTGCGTGAAAGAACTCCGGAGACCAATTTCATCGACAATTTCTTTGAAGCACCGATCAGTCGTTTCCCATCCAGCACTTCTCGCATCGCGAACAGCTGATGATGCAGGTCAATTTTCACCGGGCAGACGTCTGTGCAGGAACCGCAGAGTGTACATGCGAACGGAAGACTGCTGTGTTTCTCGGGCGTTTGAATCGGCGTCAGGATCGAGCCGATCGGGCCCGGGACCGTGGCTTCATAGCTGTGCCCGCCGCTGCGGCGATAGACCGGGCAGGTGTTCATACAGGCTCCACAGCGAATACAGTTGAGACTGCGACGAAACTCGGGGTTCCTGAAAATCTCCGTGCGACCGTTGTCGACGATCACGATGTGCAACTCGCAGCCGGCAGGAGGTCCGTGGAAATGCGACGAATAGGTCGTGATCGGCTGACCCGTCGCCGAGCGTGCGAGCAGCCTCAGAAAGACACCAAGGTCTGCCGCGCGCGGGATGAGTTTTTCAAAACCCATACACGCAATGTGCAGTTTGGGCAGCGACACACCGAGATCCGCGTTTCCTTCGTTCGTGCAGATGACAATGCCGCCGGTTTCTGCGATGGCGAAGTTAACGCCCGTCAGTCCTGCGTCCGCTCTGCAGAACCGCTCGCGAAGATGGTGACGAGCTGCCTCCGCCAGATACTTCGGATCGGATGCGCCTTTTTTTGTGCCAAGGTGCTCATGAAAGCATTCGCCGACTTCTTCCTTTTTGATATGAATCGCCGGCAGCACAATGTGGCTGGGAGTTTCCTTTCGCAGCTGCACGATGCGTTCGCCAAGATCGGTGTCGACAACTTCGATGCCGTGTTGTTCGAGGTACGGATTGAGATGACATTCCTCCGTCAGCATGGACTTGCTCTTCACCAGCCGTCTGACATTCCGCTGCTGAAGAATGCCGAGCACGATCTCATTGTGTTCGTGAGCATCCGCCGCCCAGTGAACGACAACTCCCAGTTTCGCCGCATTGGATTCAAACTGTTCCAGATAGTCAGGCAGCAGCGACAGCGTGTGCTGCTTGATCGCCGAGGCGGTCTCACGCAGCAGTTCCCACTCCGGAACGCTCGACGCCATCCGGTCGCGTTTCTCCCGAACAAACCACAACGCCTTGTCGTGCCACTGAGTACGCTCGCGGTTGGCGATGAAGTCTCGAGCGAGAGCAGGGTGGGACATGGAGGATTTTAGATTTTAGATTTTAGATTGAGGATTCAACTCGTTCCCAGGCTCCAGCCTGGGAACGAGAGCGCCTGCGGGAGTCAGAGACCAGGAGTCTTCGCTTCAATCGCTTCTGCCATGATTTCCGCAAAGTGCATGACCCGCATCGGGATTTTTCGGCGGCGGATGATTCCGTCAAGGTGCATGAGGCATGACATGTCACCTGCCGTCATGACTTCCGTACCAGCATTGACGTGATCGTTGACCCGGTCGTCACCCATCATGCACGAAACGGCCTCTTCGGCAACAGCAAATGTGCCGCCAAAACCGCAGCATTCGTCGGGTCGAGAAAGAACGGAGAACTGAATGCCGTCGAAGTCCGCGAGCAGATTCTGGACATAGTTCGCGCGTGGCGACATCACTTCCGACGACGGTCCGAGCCGCAGTTCTCGCAGGCCGTGGCAGCTCTGATGAAGTCCCACTTTGTGAGCAAAGCGTCCGGTCACTGCTCCGACGTTCAGCACCTGAGTCAAAAACTCGCTCAGCTCCAGAGTCCGCCTGCGGACAGTGGCCGCTCGCTGATCTTCAGGATCGCAGAGGTGATCGTAGTGATTTCTGACCATTGACACACAACTGCCTGAGGGAGCGACGATGTAGTCAAAGCCATCGAAGACATCCACAAACTTCTTCGCCAATGGCTTGGCCTCGTCCATACATCCGCTGTTCGCCATCGGCTGCCCGCAGCACGTCTGGGCCGTCGGGAATTCCGCCCTGACGCCGAAATGCTCCAGCACCGAAGCCGTCGCCATCCCGACCTCGGGATAGAACTGATCTACGTAGCAGGGAATGAACAGGGCCACTTTCATCAGGATTTCCAGCGATTCCACGTAACGGCTTTGGCTCATGGCACATACAGGACACGACCACAGCCGTAGCAGCAACGAAATTCGTCAGTGCGGATGCGGACCATATCCTGTGCGGTGATGCGCCTGTCACAGGCGGAGCAGAAGTCGTCTTCCAATTCGGACAGAGCACCCGCACCGTGAGCGATTCGGAGGCGATGGTAGTTCGCATATTCGGCACCCGGGGGGATCACCTTTTCGGCCTCAGCCAGTTGTGACTGCAGGCTGGCAATGCTGGACAGAAGTGACGGTTTCTGAGTCTCTGCGGCGGACTTCGCAGCCAACGTCTTCTGCTGCCGCTTCTTCAGTTCAGTCTCCAATTCTTTCAGCCTCTTTTGAGCCACGTCGATGCCGTCCATGGCTCCCAGCGCTGCGTCTTCGAACTCGCCTTTGCTTTTCGTCGCGGCGGCAACCTGTCCTTTGATGATATCGAACTCTTTGTTGGAGGAGGCTGTGTTCAGCTGGCCCTGCAGTTTGCTGAGTTCCGCCTCCTTCGACTTCAGCTTCAGGTTCAACTCATCAGCAGTCTTGCGAGCCGCCTTGATGGCCACCTTCTGTTGTTCGATTTGTTGTTCAGTCGCTGCGACCTGCTTTTCCGTCATCACAATCGCTCGTGGCCCCTCAGCCAGAGTCTCTTCCGCAGTGATCAGTTGTCGCAGAAGTCCATGTAGTCCCTTGAGCGCCACTGACAGGTCCGAAGCCATGCGAAAGTCCTGTTCCGTTTGATTCCATGTCGATAAAATGTGTGACAATGGCCGAGTTCAGCACACTGGCCCTGTGGTCGTCAGCAAAGCCGGCTGCTCAGCCGGCCGAGACTCCTGTGAAGTACTCCGGTTCCTGTCCGTTTCGCCATTTGATGTTGCAGCCGATGCTGGCCCGCTGTTCGGACGAAACCGGTTTTCCTGCAAGCATCGCATCACACGCCGCGCGCAAATCCGCTCCGGTGACAGGCAGCCCGTTGCCCGGACGACTGGCATCAAACTGGCCGCGGTACACCAGCGAGTGGTCTGCATCGAACAGGAAGATGTCCGGCGTACACGCCGCCTTGTAGGCCTTTGCAACTTCCTGAGTCCCGTCGTAGAGGTACGGAAAAGTGTAACCCGCCGACTTCGCTTCAACTTTCATTTGCTCAGGACCGTCCTGAGGATAGCCCGCAGAATCGTTGCTGCTGATCCCGACGATTTCCATGCCCTTCGCCTGGTATTCGACAACAAACTGCTGGAGTGCAGAACGAATGTGGACCACAAACGGGCAGTGATTGCACATGAAGATAATCAGCAACGGCTTCCCGGAAAACTGTGCCAGTGACACGGTCGTGCCGTCGACATTCGGCAGCGAAAACTCCGGGGCCTGTGTTCCAAGGCTCAACATTGTGGATGCGGTCTTGACCATTCGTCCCTCCGTAATGGCGTCTCAAAAAAATAAACATATCCGTCAGTGCGTTGTAACCCGAAGCGTCAGCGAGGGCGAGGGGCATTGTGATTCGCCTCGCTGACGCTTCGGGTTACTCTTCGTCTGCCGTGCGTCTTAAGGCCACCCGTCACCCCCCCTGCTGCTTCAGTCGGTCGATCAGAGGCACGATGATCGACCCCGGAACGAAGTCCTTCAATCGGTCGTGTACATCGACTCTCGCCATTTTTGCAATCTGCTTGATCAGAGAACTCGAAATGTGAGCATAGCGTTCGGCGGACATCAGAAATACGGATTCGATTTGCTGATCCAGAACTCTGTTCGTCAGAGTCATTGTAAATTCCGCTTCCATGTCGGTCAGAGTCCGGAGACCTCTCAAGAGAATGCGGCTCCCGCATTGACGCACGAATTCCACGGCCAAGCCGTCAAACGTCCGGACATCCACATTGGGCAAATCCGTAACGGCCGACTGACAAAGCGCGACTCGCTCATCCGAAGTGAAAAGTGAACCCTTGTCCGGATTGTGTCCGATGGCGACGGTCACATGGTCGAAAATCCGTGACGCCCGGCGGACGATATCCAGGTGCCCGAGCGTCATAGGGTCAAAGCTCCCGACATAGACAGCCGAGGATGAGTTTTCGCCTGCAGAGGTCACGTCAAGCTCCTGGGTTCTTTCAACGACGGATCGCCATCGTACCGAAATCGACCGGCATGTGCCCGGCGGATGCCCAAGTTGTGCGCCAGAAAATACGCGGGTGGGAAAGGATGTCGTGTTTCCGGCCTGGCAAATTGGCAGCAACTCCGGTAACAGCCGGCTCCGGGATCCCCGTCTCAAGCATCCACGCAAAGGTAATCCCTGCAACACGTTGCGCTACTTGCGATGGCTGCAGACAATCTCGGGAAGGACTTCCCTTGATTGGAACATCGTGTGCAGCCCACAAAGGAGAACACGGATTTGTCAGACCGTGGCCTTCTGAAGTCCATCCGGATGGACCGCGATCTCAGTCTGAGATGTGTTCAAACTCTGTGGAGCCTGAGATGCCGATTTTTCGCTGGGGTCAGACTTGGGACCCTTTCCGCGATCTGGAGCGTGAGGTCGATCGCCTGTTGCAGGGAGTCAACATGACTCTGCACGGTGTGCGTTACGGGCGACGCTTTCCGCAGGTCAATCTGCTCGAGCTGCAGGACAGCTTTGTCCTGACTGCCGAGATTCCAGGGATCGACCTCAAACAGCTGGAGGTCACCACTGCGTCCGGATATCTCACAATTAAGGGTATTCGACTGCCGCCCGAAGAAGCACGTGACGATGCGTTCCGTCGGCAGGAACGCTTCCATGGTCCGTGGCAGCGGACGATTCAGCTTCCGGATCGAGTCGATGAAGACGGCATGACCGCCGATTATGCGGCCGGCATTCTTCGCGTGACACTTCCCAAGGCACCGTCGACGGCACCGCGTCAGATCAAAGTCAACGAAGGATCGTAACCATGAGTGAACCCGAAACACCGAACCTTGCCAACGAGTCGCAGTCCCTGATTCGTACCACGACTCCGGAATCCGCGGGCCCACAGGCACCACGACTGCTGTTCAATCCGCCGATCGACATTTACGAAACAGCCGACGGATTGGTGCTCTACGCCGACCTCCCCGGGGTTGTTGCGGAAGGACTTGACCTGCAGGTTCAGGACAGTCGACTGACCCTGTTCGGGCACGTCCAACTGAAGGATCCCGAGAATGCTCAACTGGTACATCAGGAATACCAGATCGGCGATTATCTGCGATCGTTCATCCTCAGTGACGAAGTCGATCACGAACGCATCCAGGCAAAACTGACAAACGGCGTTCTGCGAGTCGAACTCCCCCGCGCAGCGCGCGCGAAGCCGCGACGGATTGACGTGTCCGCAGGATGACCCACCCGCGCGGTTCCGCTCGACCGCGCAATCGTCGGTTAGCGGTCAGCCCGATCGCACCCATCGGGACGCGCGTGATCTTGTCGGCCAGCTTCGGTTCCAGCGGCAGTCGAAACGTGAAGTTCTGCACGTAAATCGAATTCGGATTGCCGCTGTTGGGAAACACGGCCGTCGGATGATTCCTATACCCATGGCTCTGCATGATCAAAAACGTGTCGTCGTGACTCAGCCGCAGATTCTCGGTGCCGTCCTTATTCGAGTCCTTCCGGTGATACGGGAACGAGTCCACCAACCGCTCGCCATCGTGGTAGTAATAGACCGGCTTGTCACCGCCCGACACAACCACTTCCCGCCGATCGACGTCAAAGATTCAACGCCGACCAACTCCGCGATTCAGAACATGAAACACCATTCCACCAGAAGCAACGCGAGACTTGCGTGACAGAGTCAGCGGCAATTGATCGGCTGACTTGCGCGATGTCAATGAAATGGACCTGTCCGACCAGTCCCCTTTTCTGCTCCCGATTCGAGTCTGATGCGCCATCGCGGAAGATGCTCACGGACGCTTTGATCGGTCACGGCAATGTCTCACGCCTTTTCTTCGAGTCCCATTTCAAGAAGAAACTGCGATGGCCCCTTGGGCCATCCGTTGTATTTCCGGGAGCGAGTTAGGGTGAGCGATGTCTGTGTTCGAGTGATCGCTACGAAGCAGTTACGTCGTTCTTCTTCAAGGTCTCGGCTATCGGTGCCCTTTTTAAGCGACTGAAATGACGGCAATACTTCCTGAGCCATCCCAATCAAGTACACATGCCTGAACTCCATTCCTTTTGAGCCATGCACGGTCATGCAACGAAAGGAGTTCGGCCCTGGTCTCGCGGTTTTCGGTGCTAGGTCCATCTTTTGGAGATAGACGTTTAAGGTCAGGTTGTCCTCGCCGTACTCTCGAACGAATTCATCGTGTAACGCCTGCCAAGTCTGCACTTCGTCTGCAAGTTCCTGATCCTTGGCATTACTCCACGGATTCCAGCCGTTGCCCAAAAACCAATCTACGATTTCACAGAAGTCGAGTCGGTCAACGAGTGCCGTGCGAATACGGCCAAGCAGATCGGATGCGTCACCAGCAGCGTTGACCAACGCGGAATCGGCCCACGCCCTGAGGAAATCGCCGCCGATGAGTGCGGCGCTTGCCGCAAGATCCTCGACCTCAAGGCTTCGGTCAGTCAGCGCTTCCCACGCGACGCACAATCGACGAAGTATGTCTCGATCATGTCGTGCGTTCGCAAGCCGCAACGAGTTGAAGACGACGCGAACAACAGGGGCATTGAAATCGTTCTTGCGCTGAGCCACATGAGCTTCATAGCCCGCGCTGCGTAAATCGGATGCCATGAGTTCAAGCAACTTGGTCGTTCGGGCAAGGACAACACAATCGGCTGGGGCTAAGCCACGGCTTTGAATGTCCTTGACGATGGCGCGAACCTCGTCCTCAGGCGTGCTGAATGCCCCATAACGGACAACCTTGTCATCCAGGCCCGCAGGCCGAGAGGCCGTCAAAGGCTTCTTGTTTTCGGTTCGAAGTTGGTTGTGAACGATGAGTTTGTTGGCAAGCTCGATGATCTCCAGTGGGCAACGGTAATTCTCAGGTAGCTGCACCAGTTCCGTCTCATAGTCGGATCGCAATGCCAGAAGTCGCTCAGGGCTGGCACCGTTCCACTGGTAGAGGATTTGGTCGTCGTCTCCGACAACAAAGAGGTTTGGATGCTTCTCGGCGACAAGCAATCGAAGTAAGTCGTATTGGGCCTTGTTGGTGTCTTGGAACTCGTTCACACAAACGTGGGTCCAGCCCAGACGAAGCACGCGACCAACGCCATGGTTCTCGCGAAGCAGCTTACGTGCGAAGTGAAGGAGTCCACCAAAGTCGAGCCGGTTCGTGGCGATTAACTCGCGGCAGTACGCAGCAAACAGTTCTGGTAACCATTGCGGAGTTTGGAGGAGTGAAGGTGCTTTCGGGCCGCCGTCGTAGGACTCGGCGAACATCCGGTCCAGCAGCACTAATAAACTCTTGCGATCTGGAGGGATGTCGATCGTTTCGTCGCCGATCTTGGGAACGATCTCGTTGAGGAGCGCTACACGATCCTCATCCAGCGTCAGAAGAGTGAAGTTGGGACTCAAGCCGAGATGGCTTCCGTGCTGCCGAAGTACATCACCGGCAAACGAGTGGAAAGTACAGAGTTGCGCGCGGTCGCCGCGTTGTCCCAGAAGATGGTCGACGCGCTCTCGCATTTCGGCCGCCGCTTTGTCGGTGAAGGTGAGCGCGAGCACCGAAACGTCTTCACGCTCCTCAAGCAATCTGGCAACTCGAAGCGTGAGAACACGTGTCTTGCCGGAGCCTGGCCCGGCGAGCACGAGCAGCGGGCCGTCTTCCCACATCACGGCCTTTCGCTGGTTTTCGTTGAGCGTATCGAGATCAATGGGCATCACACGCCTCCCGCAAGGGTAATGACCTTGTTCAGAATTGCGCGAATCTCGACGGTCACACCCGCAATACCGCGAAGCTCCATCTCGATCGCAACTGCGGCTGCACCGCGTGTTTTTGCCTTCCCCGGCAAGGTGTCGGCGTACTCGGCCCAGTAATCCGCATCCCCACGAATCTTCGTCATTCTGGCGAGGTTTTGGGCAGGCATCAGTGGCGAATATACGGTGTCGTAACCCGCAGCAAGGAGATGCGTCTCAGCATTGCGGTACGGAAGGACGAGGCGATCGGTTTCCGCTGATGTGCCGAGATTTGCCTTCACGGCTGGTTCGTATTTGGCACGTCCTGAGTCATCATCCATGACGCAGTACCAAGGAATCCCAAGCACGTTAGCGACCTTCGCCAAGAGCCCAACGTCGGACTGGCTGTACTCGACCAACCGGACGCCTGCCCGATGCAGGTCAAGGTTCAGCGCACGCGCTGCCGCCGGGTAAATCCACATTTCAGTCTCACCTTCAACGAGTAGCCAACATCGAGCAAACAACAACTCGCCCCGTGCTCGGCGGACGTGGTAGTTGAACTTCCGAGTCTCCTCGGGCGTCAGGAGAGAGTGCGGGACTCGAAACGACACAACTCCGGCAGCGGTTCGTGCGAGTCGGCGGACATGAAGAATGTCGATTTCCGAAAGTAAATCACCGCTGTGAGTCGAGATCAGTTTTTGCCCGGCGATGCCGCACAGGACGCTCCACATTGCGCGAACTGCTGACGGATGAAGGTGTGCCTCCGGTTCTTCCAATGCGACGATTGGTGCCCCACTGGGCCATGTGTCGAGGAATGCGGAGAACAACATCAATACGGCAAGACTGAGTTCCTTCGCCATGTTTTCCCACCGGAACCTTCGCGCCAGTTGTTGTGCCCAGATGAATCTCCGCCTTCGCAAGCATGTCGAACATGCGCCCTGGAACAGCTTCGATCGACACGACGTC
>Ga0163144_10007509_pt1 | contig 23901 bp, 19 predicted proteins | sample OliLak19BULKMAT1_FD_123175 | JGI IMG/M metagenome (GOLD analysis project Ga0163144, IMG submission 123175) | Freshwater microbial mat bacterial communities from Lake Vanda, McMurdo Dry Valleys, Antarctica - Oligotrophic Lake LV.19.BULKMAT1 | ecosystem: Environmental > Aquatic > Freshwater >...
GCAACCGGTGGTACCGGCGGCGGCATGGGTGGAGCCGGCACGGGTGCAACCGGTGGTACCGGCGGCGGCATGGGTGGAGCCGGCACGGGTGCAACCGGTGGTACCGGCGGCGGCATGGGTGGAGCCGGCGCGGGTGGCGGCGGTACCGGCGGCGGCGAGCCGCAGGTGTGGTCGCAGACGATGTACCTGTGCATCCCGGCCGAAGAGTTCCCCTTCTACAAGGGCGACGAGCTGCAGATCGTGGAGACACATCAGAACGTCGACGACCCGGACACCGATGTCGACGAGGACGTCGGAGCCTCCACGCTCGCGATCGGGAGGCTCGACACTTCGCAGCGGCTCGAGGTTCACCGTCGTACCCAGGGGGTGACGCTCGGCGGGCTCATCGCGAACGTCGTCGCCACCGAGTGCGAGGGCGATCGAATGGTGTGCGGCGGCTACGTCACGGACGCGGCGGTCGAGGTCACGACGGGAGGAAAGATCACGGTGCTCGGCCCCGGCGACGCGGCGCTGCAGGGCCCGGGGCTCCGCTTCCGCGTGGGTCGCGCGGAGCGGGTGATCGCGGGGCGCGCGTCGTGCGGCGCGGGTTACGACAGCGCGAGCATGTCGGCGGACTACTTGATCTCGATGGAATGAGAAGGTGCGAAAATGCGTAGCTTGAAGCTTATTTCTCTTGGTCTTTGTGCGATCGCGGCCGGCTGTTCGAGCAGCGAGGAGCTCGATGGGAGCAACACGCCGGGCGGCTCGGTGAACGTGTCGCAGGGCGGGGCGCAGGACATCGCGCAGTTCCGCGCGCTGATTCAGCAGGGCAAGGTCCCCTCGCCCGACACGCTCGATCCGGTGGGGTTCTTCGCCGAGCACGCGATCGATCTGCCGGACGCGGACTGCGGCAAGGACGTGTGCGTTCACCCGTTCCTCGCCGTCGCGCCGCGCTTCAACGGCGGCAACTGGACCATGGCGTTCGTCGGCATGAACACCGCGGTCGATCCCTCGAAGCTGGAACGGCCGCCGGTTCACCTCGCCATCGCCGTCGAGACCAGCTCGTTCGCGCACGTGAACGCGCTGCCGCTCACCACGGGCATCGCGTCGCTCGCCGCCGGCCTCCACCCGGAGGACCGCGTCAGCGTGGTGAGCTTCGACGCCACCGCGCGCCGCCACGTGCTCCTCGCCGAGCCGGGCTCGCAGGAGCTGCTCGACGCGTCGGACCACGCGAGCCAGCAGGCGCTCGACGTGGTCAACAGCGGCGCCCAGAAGGCCGCGCTGTACGACGGGATCGCCGCCGCGGAGAAGGCGTTCGAGGACGGCGACGCGGCCGGCTTCCAGGGGGCGCACCGGGTGCTGCTGATCACGAGCGGGCACGCCAACGAGGGCATCACCGATCCGGACCACATCCTGGCGCTCGGCGAGGCGCTCGTGAAGCAAGGCACGGCGTTCGGAGTGGTCGGCGTCGGCGAGCTGTTCGACGCGAAGATCCCGGCGAAGCTCGGCTCGATGGGCGCGGGCACCTACGTCTACGCGCTGAACGCGACGGACTTCAGCCAGCTCCTCCACGACGAAGGGCGGACCAACCTGTACCCGCTCGCCTCGGACTTCGTGCTGAACGTGCTCCCCGCGAAGGGGTACTCGGTGGGCCGCATCTACGGGACCAAGCGCGCGACCGCCAGCGCGGCGGGCGCGTCGCTCTCGATGCCGGCGCTGTTCATCGGCCAGCGCGAGGGCGCCGCGGACGTCGGCGGCGGCCGGCGCGGCGGCGGCGGTGGGCTGTTCATCGAGCTGCTGCTCGACAAGGCCGCGGCAGAAGGGGTGAGCACCGATGCGCCGGCATTCCAGGTGACGGCCGACTGGAAGAAGACCGACGGCGGCGCGCTCCAGAACCTCGACAGCACCATGCTCAACGGGCTCCCGCCGGGCGTGAACCCCGACGGGATGTGGTGGAACATCTCCGACGGCGGCTCCGGCAAGCCGTACATGATGCTCAACATCTACCTGGCGCTGCGCGGCGTGCTCGACTTCTACCAGGCGGGCGATTGCGACCGCGCGCTCGGCCTGGTCGACATGATGGGAACGCCGGTGAGCGCGTGGCTCGGCCAATACCCCGACACCGACATCACCGACGACAACAACCTGATGCTCATGCTGCGCAACAACGTGGAGACCGCGTGCGCCCTGGCGTCGACCCCCGTCGAGCCGACCGAGCCGATGGACTTCAACGGCGGTTGTTGCTTCCTGTGAGCGCGGCTGACGGGAGGGCCCTCGGACCCTTGCCTCTCACTCCGCCGCGGTGGGCGCCGCGCCATCGGGCGAGCCGCGGCCGAGCTTCTTCTTGAGCCAGCCCTTGGCGTTCTCGATCGCGAGGTAGAACGCCGGCACCACGACGAGCGACAGCATGGTCGAGCTGATGACGCCGCCGATGACCGCGATGGCCATGGGCGCGCGGAACTCGCTGCCGTCGCCGCGCGAGATGGCGGTGGGCAACATGCCGAGGATCATCGCGGCGCTGGTCATCAGGATGGGGCGCAGGCGCTCGGGGCCCGCTTCGAGGATGGCCTGGTAGGGGGTCTCGCCGTGGTCGCGCACGCGGACGATCGCCCGGTCGATCAACAGGATCGCGTTCTTCGTCACGAGGCCCATGAGCAGGATGATCCCGATCATGGCGCCCATGGCCATGGTGTTCTTGGAGAGGAACAGGCCGACCACGGCGCCGACGAGCGCGAGCGGCAAGGTCAGCATGATGGTGAGCGGGTGGATGAAGCTCTCGAACTGCGACGCGAGCACCAGGTAGATGAAGATCACGCCGAGCAGCATGGCGATGCCCATCGACGAGTTCGTCTCGGTCATCTGCTTGATCTGCCCGTCGTACGTGATGATCACGCCGGGCGGCAGCTTCAGCGCGTCGAGCTTGGGCTTGAGCTCCGTGACGATGTCGCCGAGCGAGCGGCCGCGCATCGAGCCCCACACGGCGACCTGCCGCGTGCGGTTCTCGCGCTCGATCACCTGCGGGCCCGCGCCGCGCTCGAGCGTCGCCACGTCGGTGAGCGCGACGACGCCCTTCGCCGACCACAGCTTGATGCGCGACAGATCGGCCTGCGACGCGCGGTCCTCGGGGCGGATGCGCACGACGACCGGGATCTCGTCCTTGCCGCTGCGCAGCTTGGTGGCCTCTTCGCCCTCGACCGCGGTGCGTAGCGCCATCGCCACCTGCGCGACGGCGAGGCCCTGATCGGCCGCGCGCTGGCGGTCGACCGCGACCTTGAGCTCGGGCATGCCGGGCGAGTACTTCACCTGGATGTCGGCGACGCCGGGCGTGCTCTCCAGGGCCGCGCCGATCTGCTGCGCGACCGGGACGATGTCGTCGTACTTCTCGCCGTTCGCCATGATCATGATGGCGGCCTGCACGCCCGCGCCCTCGATGAACGGAGGGTCGGTCATGACCACCTTGGCGCTCGGGATCTTGAGGGTGATCGCCCGGATCCTGTCCTTGAGCTGCGGCAGCGTGAGCGAGCGCTTGCTCTTGGGCACGGCGATGATGCGGAAGCGCGCCTTGTTGGAGTCGCCCTCCGGTCCGAGCGTGGAGAGCACCGTGATGATCACCGGGTCGGCGATCACCTCTTTCTCGGCCTCCGCGGCCAGCCGGCTGGTCTCTTCGAGCGAGGTGCCCGCCGGCAGCTCGATGTCGACGATCATCTGGCCGCGGTCTTCGGCGGCGACGAAGTCCGAGCCCATCAGACCGGCGATCTGCCCCATGCCGACGATCGAGCCGATGGCGAGCCCGCCGACCACGAGCTTGTGCCTGAGCACCCAGCCGAGCACGCCGCGGTAGGTGTCGTCCATCCAGCGGAAGACCGCCTCGAACGGGCGCTTGATCGCGGCGACGGTGCCCGTGGTCCGGTGCACCACCGTCTTGGAGAAGCGCGACGAGAGCATCGGGTCGAGCGTGAACGCCACGAACAGCGACACGAGCACGGCGCCCGACACGGTCACGCCGAACTGCTTGAAGAACTGGCCGACCATGCCCTCCATGAAGGCGACCGGCACGAACACGGCCACGATGGTCAGCGTCGTCGCGAGCACGCTGAGGGCGATCTCCTGCGTGCCCCGCTCGGCCGCCTCGCGCGGTGGGACGCCGCGCTCGAGGTGCTTGAAGATGTTCTCGCGGACCACCACGGCGTCGTCGATGAGCAGGCCGATCGCGAGCGAGAGGCCGAGCAGCGTCATCATGTTGAGCGTGTAGCCCAGCGCGTACATCAGGAAGAACGTCGCGATGACGCTGGTCGGCAGGGCGAGCGCGCTGATGATCGTCGAGCGCAGATCGAGCATGAAGACCAGGATGATCAGGATGGCCATCGCCCCGCCGAAGACGATCGCGATCTCGACCTCGTGGGCGTTCTCGCGGATGAACTGCGACTGATCGATGATGAGCGACGCCGTCATCCCGGCGGGGAACGCCGTCTGGAGCTTGGCGAGCTTGGCGGTCACGCCGTCGGCGACCTCGACCGTATTGCGACCCGATTGCTTCTGTATCTCGAAGGAGACAGCCTCCTGGCCGTTCACGCGGATGCGGGTGCGCATGTCGGCGAAGCCGTCGGTCACGGTGCCGACGTCGCGCAGGCGCACCGCCGATCCGTCGCGCCCCGTGGCCACCACGAGATCGCGCACGGCGTCGACGCTGGGCAGCTCGCCGACCGAGCGCACCGAGATCTCGCGCGCCCCCTCGTCGAAGCGGCCGGCCGGGACGTTCAGGTTCGCGACCCGCAGGGCCATCACCACCGACGCGGGCGGGATGCCGAGCGACTCCATGCGCGCGGGGTCGAGATCGACGCGGATCTCGCGGGTAGCCCCCCCTTTCACGGTGACGGCCGCGACCCCGTCGACCTGCTCCAGCGACGGACGCAGGACGTCCTCGGCGTACTTGCGCACCTCGCTCAGCGGCATGTTGGCCTGGAGCGTGTACGAGAGGATGGCGGCCTGCGAGACGTCGAGGCGCGAGACGATCGGCTCTTTGGCGTCGGCCGGCAGCTTGAAGCGGGCCTGCGCGACGCGCTCGCGGACCTCGGTGGCGGCGATCTGCACGTCGGTCTCGAGCTTGAAGAGCACGAGCACGGTCGACACACCCTCGCGCGAGAACGAGCGCACGCTGTCGATGCCGTTGAGCGCGATGACCGCGTCCTCGACGGGCTCGGTGACCTGCGTCTCGACGTCGGTCGGGCCGGCGCCCGGGTACACCGTCGTGATCACGACGAACGGGAACTGCACGTCGGGGAACAGATCGGTGCCGATGCGCGAGAGGCCCACGAGGCCCAGGATCACGAGCGCCGCGGTCACCATGACAGTGAAGACCGGCCGCTTGATGGCAACGGACGAGAGGGACATGGCGGGCCTCGGTGCGTGGAATCAGTGCGCGGAATCAGCGCGCGGAATCAGTGCGTTAAATCAGTGCGTAAAATCAGTGCGTGGAAGCGGGGACGACCGGAGCGGGGGCGGCGCTCGCAGCGGCAGCGCTCGCGGGCGCGGAGCTCGCGGGGGCGACCGCCATGAGCTGGCCCTCGGTGACCTCACCGCTCGGCGAGGCGACGACGACGTCGCTCTGGGCGAGGCCGCTGCGCACGAGGAGCGCGCCGTCGGGCGCCATGTCGAACACGACGCGACGGATCTTGGCGACGCCGCCCTCGATGACGACGACCTCGTCCTGCGAGCCCGGCTTGCGCGCGGTGCCCGGCAAGCGGAGCACGGCGACGTCGCGCGGCACGTGGATGGTCGCGCGTACGAAGGCCCGCGCGAGGAGCGGCTCCGGCCCGTCGTTCGGGATCTCGGCGACCAGGGGGACGCGGCGCGTGCTCGCGTCGAGCGAGGGGAGCACCGCCGTGACCTTGCCCTTGCGGCCGTCGACGACGACCTCGGCGCCGACCTCGACGAGGCGCGCGTCGCCCTCGCTGAGCATCGCGTTGAGCTTGAGGACGGTGGTGTCCTCGAGGTGGAAGAGGGGCTCGCCCGGGCCGACGATCTTGCCGACGCCGGCGGGCACGCGGGTGACGAGCCCCGCGAACGGCGCCGTGAGCGTCGCGTTGGCGACCTGCGTGCCGGCGAGGCGGGCCTGCGCTCGGGCCTGTGCGAGCTGCGCCTCGGCCATCCGGACCTTCTGATCCGTCGTCGTCTTTTCGAGCTCGCTGACGCTGTTCGAGGCGAACAGCAGATCGATCCGGCGCTTGCCGTCCTGCGCCATCTCGAGGCCGATCTCCGCCGCCTTGACCCCCGCCGAGGCCGCGGCCGCCTGCGCCGAAGCCTCGGACGCCTCCACGATCGCGAGCACCTTGCCGGTCTTCACCATCGCGCCCACGTCGACGTGGAGCTTCGCCAGCCGGCCGCCCATCTTGAAGCCGACGTCGGCCTCCTGGTACGGCGCGAGCGAGCCCGTCGCGAGCACCACCGGCCGCCACGTCGCCGGCACGGGGGCCACGACCGGGACCGTCGACTGCTGCTCGCGGGCCTTCGCCTCGGTCGCTTGCGCCTGCGCCACCACGGCGCGATCCGCCAGCGTCTCTTTCACGCGGATCCCGATGAGCGCCGCGAGACCGACCGCCGTCGCCACACCAAGCAAGCCCGCCACCCGCCCGCGCCGCGGCTGCGGGGTCGTCGTTCCCTGTTCGCTCATCGCTTCTTCTCTCGATTGACCTTCGGGTCAAAAACAGTCTTGCCGTGGATGGGCTGCGCCAGCAAGCCGCGCGTGAAGAGGTCGATCAGCTGGCGGCACCAGGCCTCGATGTCGGGCTTCTTTTCGCGGCGGATCACGTCCTGCACGAGCCGCTCGTAGGCGCCGGACATGAGCCCCGACACGACCACCGGATCGATGTCGCTGCGGTAGAGGCCCTGCTCGATGGCCTTCTGCGTCCAGTCCTCGGCCTGGGCGCGGGTGCGATCGCGAAATTCTTCGACCAGATAAGCGTGCGGCGTGCCCCCGCCGCCCTGGAGCAACATCCGCAGGAGACCCCGGCTCTGCCAGCAAACCTCGAGGATCGCGACGTCGTGCGGCAGGACGCGCTCGACGAACTCGTGGATGTCCCTGGGCAGCGTCGCCGACAGATCCACCGGGGGCTCGACGCAGGTGGCGAAGCGCGCGAGAAAGCTCTCGACGATGATGCGGAAGCAGTCTTCCTTGCTGCTGAAGTGCAGGTAGAAGGCGCCCTTGGAGACGCCGGCGCGTACGGTGATCGACTCGACCTTTGCGTCCGAGAGACCGTGCTCGGCGAACTCCGCCTCGGCAGCACGCAGCAGCTCGATCTTGGTACGGTGGTCAGGGAGGCGCGACATTTTTGACCGGCGGGTCAACTATGGGGAGAGGCCTCCGACGCGTCAAGGCTCTGGAGCCGCGGCCGGCCCTGGGCCCACTCGGTGGGGGGTGGTTGGGGAGGCGCGCGCGGGAGGTCGAGCGCTCGCGGGTACGTACAAGATGACGCCAGGCCGCCGGCGTCGAGGCCGCTCGTGCGGGATGAGGGCACCTCGCGGACGAGCGTGACCACGGAGCACGTGCGAGGTCACGGCAGATCGCGGGCGAGCGTGACGACCGAGTAGCCCACGGCGAGGGTGTCGCCGAGGTTCGTGTACGAGTGGCGCTGATCGCCGCGGAATACCACCACGTCGCCGGGGTCGAGCTCCCACCGCTCGCCGGCGGCGACGAGCAGCAGGCGGCCGCGCTCGCACGTCAGGTATTCGCGCGTGCCGGGCGTGTGCGGCGTGCCCGGCATCCGGCCGTGCGGTGGCAGCTCGATGCGCTCGATCTCCATGCCCGCGATCGGGTCGGGCAGCAGCTTGCGGACCGTCGCGTCCCCCGGGCTGCGCACCGGCAACGAGCCTTTCGGGTAGTGCCGCAGCGACGCCTTCGGCTCACTCACCAGCTCTTCCATGGACACCCCGAGGGCCTGCGCGGCGCGATACAGCACCCCCAGCGTCGGATTGCTCTCCCCCGACTCCAGGTGTGTCCACGTCGCGCGCGGCATCCCGGCGATCTTGGCCATCTGCTGCTGGGTCAGGCCCCGCGCCTCGCGGAGCTGCTGGAGGTTCCGCGCCAGCCGCGCGGCGATCGCATCACTCATACGATTCTCGGCTTGAAGCCTATCTCAGCCGGCGCCAATCCCCTCGGCCTGGAGCGGGTGCGGGCCGCGTTTGACGCGGGCTGGCGCCGCGCGGGCGATCGGCACCGTCCCATTTTTGACACGAAAGCACGGAGCGCAGACACGGAGGGCACGGAAGATTTTTGGCTCCGAGTGTGGCAAGCGCGAACCGAACCCCTCCGCACCAGGCCCCACCGAGCACCGGCGTTGGCGAGGACTTCGATCGGATTGACGAGGGCATTGGCCTGGCAGCCGTATCCTATGGGGTGGGCACGGGGCCCTCGGCGGGAATCCATAGCTCCAGATCGTCGAAGTCGGCGCTGCCCTCGTAATAGTTGATGTGGGGGTCGCCAAGCAGGAAGTGGTCCGGGTACCCGGCGTCTGCCGGCCACGTCTGGACCGTCTTTCCAAGGTAAGATCGCGTTTGATTGAAACGGCCGTGGGGGCCCTCGGCGGCGGTCTGGTTGTAGTGCCAGATGGGCGGGGGGCCCTGGAACGTGCGATGGGCCCGGTACGTCGTGGTGCCGGCGCGGGCGAAGCGGCCGGTGATCGAGAGCGCGTAGCCGTGGCCGTCGCGCTCGATGGAGTAACGGTAGCTCTCGCCGTCGAGGTAATGGTCCATGAACACCGTGTCGATGACGAAGCCGCCGGGCGTCCAGGACATGAACTCGTTGCCCGTGCGGTCGCTGCCGAAATCGTCGCCGCGCAGGAACACCAGGCCGGCGTAATGGGAGCCGTCCTCTCGTGGCTGGCCCGGCGCGGGATCATGGACTCTGGACCACGAGCGTCCGGCCCAGGAGTTGTTGTCCGTGTCGAGGACCACCTTGCGATGGTGATGAATGAAGACGTTGTTGTGCGGCGCGGGCCGCGGGTAATCGACGATGCACAGGAAGTACACGCCGTTGTCGCTGGTGGCGGGCGGAGGCGGCGTGCCGTCCGTGGACAGGCGCCACGGCAGTGCGCTCTCGCCCCCGTCATAGCCATTGACCTTCCCGTCGTGCGTGAAGCTGCCGTTCACCGCGCCGCCGAACCGCACATTCGAGACCGTGACCTCGATCCGGTAGCGCGGCGGCAGCGGCTCGGTCGAGGTGAGGATCGCAGCGTCGGTGTGCCGCGCCGAGGTGAGGTGCGCCCTGCCGTCCATGGCGACGAACCGCCCACCGGACTCGGGCACACCGTCGCCGTCTTCATCGCGCCCGTGAAGCTCGACGGTGATCCAGCCGCCGTCGCCGTGACGGAACGACTTCCGGAACGAGCGAAACGCGTGCAGCCCTTGCTGGAACGCGGCGCCGCCGTGCTCCCGGAAATACTCGCCGTCCTCGTCGAACGCGTCGACGTGGTACGGGCTCGCGTCGCCGTACGTGTCGGAGGTCCAGGCGGCCGGCTCCTGGAACGGGCGATCGAAGGTCTCGCGGTGAACCAGCTTCCACCGTATCGACGGCGCCGCTGAAGACGCGTCCGCCGCGGCGGGGGGCTCGGGCACCGGGGTGCGCCGCGAGCACGCGGGCAGCAGAGCCGCAACGAGGAGCAGTCCGTGAAGAGTCGCGCGCCGAGTGAGCGATGGGCGGCGGGACGCCGCCGGAGGTTGCGCAAGGGACGAGCTTTTCGAGACTGGAAGAGGCATTGAACGGCCGGGAGCACCTGTTTCTCCCACAGAACGTCGCCAACTGCACGCTCCGACCACCCCTGTTCGAGCACGAGCAGGGTCGAGCCCCCGGCGGAAGAACGTCGCTGACTGCACGCTCCGATCACCCTTGTTCGAGCGCGGGCGGCGACGAGCCCCCGGCGGAAGAACGTCTGCGACTGGCACTTCGACTTCGATCGTGCCGTCGGCGCTGGTCATTCGAGGGTTGTCGCGCTGTCGGAGGTTGCCCGCCGGCGCAGCCTGGCCTTCTGGTGCCATTCTTTCAGGCGTCGCGCAGGTGGAGAGTGGCGCGCGTGGAGAGTGGCGCGTGTCTGGAGTAGCGCACAGGCTGCTTGCCGCGGGCGCGCGGCTGGACTAGCCGCTTGCGGATGAAACAGACTTTCTGGTTGTGCACGGTCCTGGCGCTGGTCGGCTGCGGTAGTGAGGGGGCGTCGGGGAGCGCCGCGGCGAGCACGTCGGGGGCGGCGACCCAGAAGCCCGCCGCCACGGCGACGGCAGCCACGACGGCCGCGGCGGTCACCGCCACGGCGACCGCGGCGGCGGCACCAACCGCGGGCGCGTACCGCGGCCTCAAGGATGGCAACGTGATCGCGGGCTACATCTCGGATCCCAAAGATCCCGACGTGTGCGCCGTGGTCGGCGCCACCGAGGCCGAGAAGGCCACGCTCGACGAAGCCAAGCTGAAGCAGCTCGCGACCATGATCAAGGGCGAAGTCGCCAAGTCGTGCCCGACGGCCAACATCGTGGGCGGCTGCCGCGAGCTCGGCATCGCGACGCAGTTCTACGGGCCGAAGTACACGAAAGACACGGCCAAGAAGGCCTGCAAGGGCACCTGGGCCGACTGACCGCTTCGTCCCACGCCGGGCGTGAGGCAGTGTCGCGCCCGGTTCGCCTTCGCACGTGCAGTCCATCGGGAGGGGCTTCGAGCCGGCGCGAGCCGGTCGAAGATCAGCGGCAACGCCCTGGCCGCGTCGGGTTGAGCGCGCGCTGGCGACGCCACACCCGAACGGTGCGTCGGCCGAGCGCGTGGCCATCCGCCAATCTTTTGGCGCGGCGGGCGACGGATTGTCCATCCGGGTTTAGGTCTGGTGCAGACGCAGAGCACTGACTGAAAGGCACTGGAGGACAGCATGGAACTTCGAGGACTCTCCGCAGTGGTGACGGGCGCGAGCCGTGGGCTCGGGGCAGCGCTGGTGCAGGAGCTGGCGAGGCACGGGGCGCGGGTGGCGGCGGTGGCGCGCGACGAGGGGGCGCTGGCGCAGGTGGTGGCGGCGGCGCGGCGGGAGGGCGGCGAGGTCCACGCGATCGTGGCGGACGTCGCCGACAAGGAGGCGACGTACGCGATTGCGGGGAGCGCCGCCGGGCTGGTGGGGCCCATTGATCTAATGATTCACAATGCGAGCACGCTGGGGCCGGTGCCGCTGCGCGGGCTCTTGGATACGGACTGTGAGGACCTGGAGCGGGCGCTCTCGGTGAACGTCGTGGGGCCGTTCCGGCTGACGAAGGCGCTGGTGGGCTCGATGGCAGTGCGGGGGCGCGGGCTGGTGCTGCACATCAGCTCGGACGCGGCGGTGGCGGCCTATCCGACGTGGGGGGCCTACGGCGCCTCGAAGGCGGCGTTCGATCACGTGATGAAGGTGTGGGCCGAGGAGCTGCGCTCGTTCGGGGTGCAGTTCTTGACTGTCGATCCGGGAGAGATGGATACGAGGATGCACTCGGATGCGATGCCGGACGCGGACCGATCGGTGCTCGCGAAACCGGGTGACGTGGCGAAGCGGATTGTCCGCATCGTGGGCCGCGCGGAGGCGTTTGCGAACGCCGCACGCGTCGAGGCCAGCAGCGCGGAGGTGGCGTCGTGAAGGCGGCGGCGTGGCCTCGGGACGACAAGCTCGCGGACCGGCTGCTCGTCGTCGACCGCACCATGGGCAGCCTCGCCGATCGCGCCATGGGGGATCTGCCGGAGGCGCTGCGCGCAGGGGATGTGCTGGTGGTCAACGACTCGGCGACGCTGCCGGCCTCGCTGTCGGGAGTCGCGCCGCACGGCGAGCCCATCGAGCTGCGATTGGTGGGGCCAGCGCCCGGCCACGACAGCACCTTCGACTCGGCGCGGTGGACCGGTGTGTTGTTCGGGGAGGGCGATCATCGGACACGGACCGAAGATCGCAAGGCGCCGCCGAGCGTCGCGGTTGGCGACGAGCTGCGCTTCGGCGCGAGCCTCTCGGCCGTCGTGGAGGGGATCTCGGGGTTCTCCGCCCGGCTGCTCACGGTGCGCTTCTCGGAGCGCGACGCGGCGCTGTTCGCCGCGATCTACCGGCTGGGGCGGCCGGTGCAATACGCCCACGTACCCGAGAGACTGCCTCTCTGGCACGTGCAGACGTCCTACGCGGCGCGGCCCTGGTCGGTCGAGGAGCCGTCTGCCGGGCGGTCTTTGACCTTCGAGCTGTTCGCGAGGCTGAAGGCGCGCGGCGTCGAGATTGCCACTCTGACGCACGCCGCCGGGCTGTCGGCGACGGGCGACGCGGCGATCGACGAGCGATTGCCGCTGGCCGAGCGCTACGAGATCCCGGAGCGGACCGTCGCGGCGATCGAGCGGGCGAGGGCCCGCGGCGGGCGGGTGATCGCGGTCGGGACGAGCGTGGTGCGGGCCCTCGAAGGGTGCTTCGCGGAGCACGGGCGGCTGATGGCCGGAGCGGGCGTGACCGACCTGCGGCTGGGCCCGTCACAGCGACTGCACGTGGCGACGGATCTGCTGACTGGCATTCACGATCCCGGCACCAGCCACTTCGAGCTGCTGCACGCGTTCGCGCCCGCCGACATGCTGGCGCGGGCCCACGCCCACGCCGAGGCGACTGGCTATCTGGGGCACGAGCTGGGCGACTTCGCGCTGTTCGTGCACTGAGCCCGGACGGTCGGGCGTGAATGGCTAAAGCCCAATCGATCCGCGGTAGATCCAGCCGACTTTGGAGCCGGATTCGACCTTGTACCAATCGTTCTGGCGGCCCACCAGCTTCACCTTGGTGCCGCGCACGAGGCGGGCCGTGACCTCGCCGTCCTTGGGGTCCTTGCGGAGCAAGGCGGTGTCCCACGAGACGACGGCCGAGCCGGAGGCGCCGGTCTCGCTGGTGGTCTGTCCGGCGGGGGCCTCGTCGTCGCCGCCGCCCTCTTTTTCGGCCGGCTTCGCCTCGTCGGGGGCCTTGCCCGGTTTGTAGAAGGTGAGCTGGTAGGCCAGGGTGTAGCGAGCGTGCTTGTGCGGCACGTCGTCGAGCACCAGATTGGCCATCTCCTTGGCCGCGCACTGGAGGACGCCCTGCACGGTCGACGACGGCAAGGTGTTCTTCTTGCCCTTGGTGACGTGCACTTCTTTTTTCTCGAAGTGGACCTCGAAGCCGACCTGCATCTTGCCTTCGAGGCCCATGGCCGCGGAGCACTTGGCCAGCTCCTTGAGCTTGGGGACGACGAGCTGGTCGATCTGCAGCTCGCCGCAGCTCTCCTGCTTCTTGCCCTTCTTGTCGAAGCAGCGCTGGATCTTGCCGGGACCCACGACCACGGTCTGACCCGTGGCGGGCGCGGCGGCGGCCGTGGCCGAGGCTACAGGGGCGACCGGCGCACCCGACGGCGCGGGGGCACCCGACGGGGCCGTGGAGACCGAGGCCGACGCCGCTGCCACCGGGCGCGCGTCGGCGGGGGCGCTGGGGCCGACGCGAACCCCTGCGAGGCGCGGCCAGGCGATGCCGATCACGAAGCCGGCGACGGCGACGATGCCCACGCGCGACCAGATCGGCCGGCCTTCGGTCGGGCCGGGGATGTCGATCTGGAGGGGGCGCTCTGCCTTCGCCATGCGGGCCTCGGGTTAGCACAAACGCGGACGGACCTACAAAAACTCCGGTCACGGGACCAGGCTCGCGGCTTTTCCAGGGTCGCTCGGGCGCGGTAGCTCGCTGCGACCCATCGGGTGGCGCTCGACCCCGAGACACAAGGGCTCACTCGTACATGGCAGTTCGATTGAGCGATTGACTCGACACGAGGGGGGAGATCAGCGGGGCGCGACATTGCATGAGGCAGCTCTCCGGCGTATGGTTCTACGGCGACCAGCGGGGGGGGAAACCCATCATGAAGGGGCGCCCCCGGTGCGAGCGGGAGGGGGTTCGTGCCGTGGAAGCTTCTCGGGGAACCGGGCGCAATGCCCTGTTGGACGGGCGGAGTCGCCGCTCTCGGCGCGCCGGACTCTGCGGGTTGCTCTTCGTGGCGCTGGCCGCCTGTGAGCCGTTCGAGCCGCCGCCGGGCTCGGGCCCCGGCGCCACCACCACGAGCCCGCCTGGCACCACCGCGAGCCCGCTTGCCACCGCCGCGAGCCCGCCTGGCACCGCCGCGAGCCCGCCTGGCACCACCGCGAGCCCGCTGACCACGGCGAGCCTGCCTCTCGTGGCGAGGGGCAATCCAGCGCCTCTCGCCGCGGCGGACATTCCCGCGCTCGTCGCGAAGGTGACGCCCGTGGTCGTCAACGTGACCGTCGAGCAGACCGTCCGCGTGGCCGCTCGCCGGCGCCCCGGCTGGCCCTTCGATCTCTTTCCACCGCGCCCGGGAGCCCGGCAAGAGGGCGAGCCCGGCGACACTGGCCAGCCTGTCCAGCAGGTCTCCCGGGGCTCCGGGTTCATCCTGGATCCGGTGGGCCACATCGCCACCAACGCGCACGTGGTCGAGGGCGCCGTGAGGGTGCGAGTCAAGCTCTACGACGGGCGGGAGTACAGGGCCAGAGTGCGCGGACGCGATCGCCACCACGACGTGGCGATTCTGGAGCTGGAAGGGGCGGCGAACCTGCCCACGGCCACGCTCGGCTCGAGCGAGGCGCTCCTCGTGGGGGAGTACGTCGTCGCCATCGGCAACCCGTTCGGCCTCGGCCACACCGTCACGCTGGGGATCTTGAGCGCGAAGAGCCGGTCGGTCGGGGCCGGTCCGTACAGCGATTTCCTCCAGACGGACGCGGCGATCAACCCGGGAAACAGCGGCGGTCCGCTGTTCGACATGCGCGGTGAGGTGGTGGGGATCAACTCCGCGATCGTCGCGCGGGGCAGCGGCATCGGCTTCGCCATCACCATCGACGAGGTGAGGGAAATCTTCACCGAGCTCATCGCGAAAGGGTACGTGGATCACGGCCGCCTCAGGGTGGTGGTGCAGGCCGTCGACTGGCCTCTTGCCAGGGCCCTCGGGCTGGAGCGGCCGGAAGGGGCGCTCGTCACCGAGGTCGAGAAAGGCAGTCAGGCCGAGACAGCCGGTCTCCTGGCGGGAGACGTCATCGTGGCGGCCGCTGGCCGGCCGATCGTACACTGGCAGGAGCTCCTGCGATTGATCTGGCACCGAGAGCCCGGGACGACGGTGTCAGTCGGCGTGGTCCGCAACAAGAGGCCGCTGACCCTGGGGGTCACGGTCGAGCGCCAGGAGGACGGCCGGGAGGAACCGCCGGCTGGCCCCCTGGTGGAGCGAGCCGCCGATCTGGGCATCCAGGTCGAGGACGCGCGCGGGGGCGGCGCGCTGGTGCGGCGGGTGATCCCCGGCAGTCTGGCCCACTCCGCCATCGAACAGGACGACGTCATCCTGCAGATCAACCGGGCTCCGGTGAGCCGGGCGACGGACTTCGAGCGGATCGTGCGCTCGGCCCCCTCGAAGTCGACGTTGCTGTTCAAGCTTCGCCGCGCGGGCCAGGTTCACTTCACGGCCATCGACATCCCGTGATTGCGGGCTCCCGTGTCGCAGACGGTGATATCGAGCAGCATCGGGTGCGTCCCCTCTGCCCGGAGACGATTCCCCACGGGGGATCCTCCCTTCGAGCCGGGGGGTTCGACCGAATCGTGCGGGGATTCGAGGCTTCGGACCGGGGGTTCGACGGAATCGTGCGGGGATTCGAGGCTTCGGAGCGGGGATTCGACCGAATCGTGCGGGGATTCGGGTCTTCGGGGCGGGGGGATCGCTTCGCGAGGCGGGGGATCGAGAAAAGAAGCGACAAACAGGCCAAAGAGCGCCGGCTCGGGGGCCGGGGACTACAGGCCTTCCGCGTTGCGGATGAGCTGGGCGTAGAAGCGGACGCACTCGGCGAAGTTCTTTACCGAGAGGCGCTCGTTGGCGCCGTGGAAGCGAGGGCGGTCGTCGGGGCCCATGCGGTGGGGGCTGAAGCGATAGACGCCGTCGGCGAGCTTCTGGTAATGGCGGGAGTCGGTCGCTCCGAGGACCAGAGACGGCGCCACGATGGCCTCGGGGAAGACCTGGCGAATGGCCTTTTCGATGCTCTTGTAGCCGGGTCCCGCCATGTCGCTCACGGGCGACGGGTTCTGGGAGAAGCCCTCGACGGGGCGGAGCTGGACGCGGGGGTCGGCAATGACGTCCTTCACGTGGGCCACGACGGATTCAATGCTGTCGCCGGGGAGAATGCGGAAGTTGACGACGGCGCGGGCCCGCGCGGGGAGGACGTTCTCTTTGACGCTGCCCTCGAGCATGGTGGGGGCGGTCGTGGTGCGGAGGATGGCGTCGGTGGGGGGGCTGCCGGAGAGGACCCTCTTCGCGACGCCTTCGAGGAGCCAAAGGTTGGAGAGGATCACTCGGTTGCCAAACGGCATCTCGGGGGCGAGGGTCTCGAAGAGCAGCTTGGCCGGGCCCTCGATGCGGCCGGGCATGGGGTTGTTCTCGAGCTTGACGATGGCATTGGCCAGGATGCCGACGGGGGTGGCGCGCGGCGGCATCGAGGAGTGACCGCCCTGCCCTTCCACCACGAGCTCGACGCTGACGTAACCCTTCTCGGCGAGGCCAATCAATGCGACGGGGCGGTCGATGCCTTTCAGGATGCCCTGGGTGACGACCATGCCCTCGTCGAGCACGAAGGCGAGGTGGACGTTGCGCGAGGCGAGCAGCTCGACGATCCCTGTGGCGCCCTTGAGACCGCTGACCTCTTCGTCGTGGCCGAAGGCGAGGTAGACGGTGCGGGCGGGGACGTAGCCGGTGGTGGCGAGGGCCTCGACGGCTTCGAGCAAGCCGACGACACCGAGCTTGAAGTCCATGGTGCCGCGGCCCCACACGAAGCCGTCCTCGATGGCGCCGGAGAACGGCGGCTTTTGCCACTGCCCTTCGGTGCCCGGCTCGACGGGCACGACATCCATGTGCGCCATGAGCAAGATGGGCGGCTTCGAGGTGTCTTTGCCCCTCCACGTGTAGAGCAGGCTGCTGCCGGCGACGACCTCGCGCTCCAGCACCTGGTGCGCCCTGGGGAACATTTCCTGGAGCGCGGCGTGCAATCCGAGGAAGGCGGCGGCGTCGTTCTGCGCGGGATCCTGGTGCGAGATGGTCTGGAAGGTGACCGCGCGCGAGAGGTGCTGTGCGGCTTTGGCTTCGTCGACGGCGAGCTCGGCGGCGGCCTCGGCGGCGATCTGGCGGCTCGGCGTGGCGAGCGCCTTGATGACCAGGACGGCGACGAGCGCGAGGAGCGCGAGGCCGAGGTTGCGGAAGAAGCGGCCCACCGCGCGCCTTCGCGGAGAATGGCCGGCGGGCTTCGGCTTCGAGGGTGGTTCTTCCCGCGCGTCGGGCTGGGATCGGATCGTGTCCCCGTCGCCCCCTTGCGACGAGACAGGATCTGCTGAGTTTTTCGCGCCCCCGTCCGCCTTTTTCGCCGTCTCGCCCATGCACCGCCTCCGACGCTCCGCCGGAGGCTATCAAAGATCGGTCAGACGGGAGGCTCGCCGTGCAGGCCAGGGACGGCGAGAGGCTATTTCTGCGGGCGCTCGGTCGCCTTCTGGGCGCGCTCGGACGGTGAGTCGACGGCGATCTCGTAGTCTTCGATCACCGGGTTCGCGAGCAGCTCGTCGGCCATTTTGCCGAGGCGCGCCTTCAGGTCTTCGGCGGTGGCGCCGGCCATCGAGGGGTCGAGGTCGATCTCGACGAGCTTGCCGACGCGCACGCCGCGGACGCCCTCGAAGCCGAGCGTGCCGAGCGCGCGCTTGATGGCGTCGCCCTGGGGATCGAGCACTTCGCGCTTGAGCCGAACGTTGACGGTGGCCTTCACGCGGCGAGGTAGACCACAAACGCCCCGAGGCTGCACGCGCTTTTGGCCGCGACGCACGCGGCCGGGGGCTGCGCTTTTGGCCTGTCCCCGAGGCGAACGGTCTGCACCCGCGCGCACCGGTTGCACCTGAAAAGCTCCGCGCCGTGTCGTCCGGTGCGCCGTCGGCCGCCGTTCTTGCATCGCTCGGCTGACCTCCTCGTGGCGCTGAACTTGCGAAGGGCGAAGGCACGCGCCGGCGTCAGGTCACGTCGAGTCGCGTCAGGTCGCGTCGGGTTCATCCGTCGCGACGTCGCGACGTCGCGACGTCGCGAGGGCGCGACGCCGACGCGCGTCCGCGGTCTTGCTGGAGGCACGATGTCGCTTGTAGAGATGCGAAAAATCCTGGTCTGTCTGGATTCTTCACCGCGCGCCGCGCTCGTGCTCCAAGCGGCGGTGGGCCTGGCGCAGCGCTTCGGGGCGCAGCTCATTCTGCTGAACTCGGTGGGGCTTCCGATCGACTTTCCCTCGGACGCGCTCGGGCTGTCGCCGAGCGTGCTGCCCGGCATCATGGAAGACGCGGCGCGGCGCGACATGGAAGCCCGGGCGGGCGCCTTGCCGCCGGGGCTGGTGCAGAAGATCGACGTGCAGATCGGGACGCCGTGGCAGGTCGTGTGCAGCGAGGCGACGAAGGAGAACGTGGATCTGATCGTGATCGGATCGCACGGTTATTCGGGGCTCGATCGCGTCATCGGGACGACGGCGGGGCGCATCGTCAATCACGCGGACCGGCCCGTGCTGGTGGTTCGCGCGAAACCCGAACAGACCGCCACGACGACGTGAGCGCGCCCGCTCCTGTCTGCCGCAGGCCGAGGGAGCACGTGGCGCGCGAGGCACCGCACGAAGAGCTGAAGCCCATGGAGGACCGGTACACGCAGGCGGTGGAGCTGGCTCGGGTGCTGGTCGTCGGGCTCGACGGGAAGGGCGCCGTGCGGATGATGAACCGCGAGGCGGAGCGGGTGACGGGCTACGGGCGGGACGAGGTGATGGGCGCGGACTTCGTCACGACGTTCCTGCCCGAGGGCCTGCGCCGGGCGCACGGCGAGGTGTTTCTCCGGGCCGCGGAGGGGCACGCGCTGCGCGACGACGCGCTGCGATCGCCCGTGGTGACGCGCGCGGGGAAGACCCGCGACGTCGAGTGGCAGCTCGCCTACTCGCGCGGAGGTGCGGACGACGAGGTGGTGCTGTTCGCGATCGGCCGCGACACGACGGACGAGGACGCGCTCGCCGCGAGGGTGTTGCAGAGCGAGAAGCTGGCCGCGGTCGGGACGCTGGCGGCGGGCCTGGCGCACGAGATCCGCAACCCGCTGAACGGCGCCAAGCTCCACGTGACGTTCCTCGAGCGGGCGCTCGCGCGCTCGAACGCCGACGGCGAAATGCTCGACGCGCTACGCACGGTGCGCGACGAGATCGCGCGGCTGTCGGGGCTGGTGACGGACTTCCTGGATTTCGCGCGGCCGCGGCAGAACCACCGCGCCGCGACGTCGATGCGAACGCTGTGCGAGCGCGCCGCCCAGGTGCTGCGGCCCGAGGCGGCGGCCGAGGCGGTGCGCCTGCACGTGGACCTGCCGCCCTCGGACATCGTGGTGGAGCTGGACGCTGCCAAGATGGAGCAGGTGCTGCTCAACCTGATGCGCAACGCGATCGAGGCGGCGGCGCCGGTTGGCGGAGGGACGGTGACGGTGCGGGCGCGCCGCGCCGCGAGGAGGGCCGTCCTGGAGGTGGAGGACAACGGTCCGGGCCTGGCGGAGCCGACGGCTCCGATCTTCGATCCGTTCTTTTCGACGAAGCCCCGGGGCACCGGCCTCGGCCTGTCCATCGTGCACCGCATCGTGACCGACCACGGAGGGACGATCGCCTTCGAAAGCCGCCCTGGCCATACGGTGTTTCGAGTGGCATTGCCTGTGGAGCAGCCTCTCGCCGCGGATCCGTAGACCGGAGAGCAGTGATTGTCTTTCCTTCGACGTAGACGATGAGCCCCTGACCCGATGAGTGTGGCCCCCATGACCAGAGCCCATGTGCTCGTCGTCGACGACGAGCCGAGCGCCCGCACAGGCCTCGAAAAATTGCTTCGCCAGGAGGGGTACGAGGTGACGCTGGCCGAGGACGGGAGCACGGCTCTCCTGCGCGCGGCGGAGCGGCCACCGGACGTGGTGATCACGGATCTGCGAATGCCCCGCATGGACGGCGTCGAGCTGCTGCGCCGCCTCCACGATCAGGACGCGCAGCTCCCGGTGATCGTCGTGACGGCGTTCGGCGACGTCGCGTCGGCCGTGCAGGCGATCCGCGAGGGGGCCGAAGATTACCTGACCAAGCCCATCGATTTCGACGCGCTGGTGCACGTGATCGGGCGCGCGCTGGAGCGGCGCGACCTGCGGATGGAGACCGAGAACCTGCGGCGCCACCTGTACGAGCGCGAGGACAGCGGGCTCGAAGGGTTGCTCGGGGCGAGCCGCGCGATGCAGAAGGTCTACCGGCTGGCGCGGCAAGTGGCGGGGGCGAAGGCGACGGTGCTGATCACTGGCGAGAGCGGCACCGGCAAGGGCGAGCTGGCGCGCGCGATCCACCAGCGCGGCAACCGCGCGAAGGGACCGTTCGTGCAGCTCCACTGCGCGGCGCTCGCCGAGACGTTGCTGGAGAGCGAGCTGTTCGGGCACGAGAAGGGCTCGTTCACGGGCGCCGATCGGCGGCGCGTCGGTCGCTTCGAGCTGGCCAACGCGGGGACGCTGTTCCTCGACGAGGTCGGCGAGATCCCGATGCCGACCCAGGTGAAGCTGCTGCGCGTGCTGCAGGATCACACGTTCGAGCGGGTGGGCGGCACCGACACGCTGGAGACGGACGTCCGGCTGCTCGCCGCGACGAACCGCGACCTGGCGGCCGACGTGCAGGAGGGGCGCTTCCGCGAGGACCTGTATTACCGGCTCAACGTGGTGCGCATCGAGATGCCGCCGCTGCGCCTGCGCGAGGGCGACGTGCTGCTCCTGGCGAACCACTTTTTGCGGAAGTACGCGGGCGAGAACAAGAAGACGATGACCGGGTGGAGCGACTCGGCGCGGGCGAAGATCCTGGCGCACAGCTGGCCGGGCAACGTGCGTGAGCTGCAAAACGCGCTCGAGCGGGCGGTGGTGCTGTGCGAGGGGACGATCGTCGAAGGGGACGATCTTCCGACGGACGTGGCGCCGGTGTCGCGCGGCGGAGGCATCCGCATGCCGGGCTCGACGATGGCGGAGATCGAGCGGTTCGCGATCTTGTCCACGCTCGAAGCGGTGGGCGGCTCCACGACGAAGGCCGCCGAGATGCTCGATATCAGCGTCCGGACGATCCAGTACCGGCTCCACGAATACGGGCTGGCGAACAAGGACAAGGAAAAGGAAAAAGAGAAGCGAACGGGCGGGTGACGCGCGAGCGGGGGACGCGCGAGCGGTGAGGCGCCGGCCATTGGGGATGCCCACCCCCAGCCCGCGCTGCGCGCGGGCTGCCCCTCCCAAATCGCTCGCGGCGCTCGCTCAGGGAGGGGCACCGTGTCGCCCACCAGGCGGACGGGCGCCGTGAGTCGCTGGCCGAGGCTTCCTCCTCACGAGTCATCGTCGGGCAAAGCGTCTCCGAAGAGCTCCCGCAGTGCTCGACGTGGATTTCCAAGGAACCTCTTCGTGACTGAGTAGTGCTCCGTCTCTTCGTATCGGACCTCGCGGGCGCCCCCGGCGTCCAGCAGGAGAATGCGCGCCTCGGGATAGGCCATCAGGATCGGCGAGTGCGTGGAAATCACGAACTGGCTCCCGGCGCGCACCAGCTCGTGGATTCTCACGAGCATGGCCAACTGGCGCGACGGTGAAAGCGCGGCTTCCGGCTCGTCGAGGATGAAGAGCCCGTTGTCTCCAAAGCGATTGACCACCAGCCACAAGAACGCTTCACCGTGTGACTTTTCGTGCAGGTCTTCCCAGCCATATTCGCGGTATTCCTCGGCCTCGGTCGAGACATTGAACATCGTCTCCGCGCGCAGAAAAAACCCCGTCTTCTCGCGACGCGCCCCGCGCGCCAGCCGCAGGTGCCGGTGGAGCACCGACTCGCTCGGCCGGTGCGAGGACATGAAGTGCTTGCTCCCTCCTTCGGGATTGAACCCCGCCTTGATGGCAATCCCCTCGATCAAGGTCGACTTGCCCGAGCCGTTCTCGCCGACGAAAAAGGTCACCGCGGGATGAAGCTCCAACCTGTCGAGCTGCGCGACGGCTGGAATGGTGAACGGGTAACGGTTCCAATCCTCGACCTTGTCCCTGACAAGCTCGATATGACGGAGTATCCGATTCATCGGTTCTCGTCCATTTTTCATTCGCTCGGGCGCTTCGGCTGTTTTCCTCGTACGGCTTCTTCGAGAGCGAGGATGGCTTGGCCGGGGGAACCGTCGGTCGGCAGATCGACGTCGTGGTGCTTCGCAACTGCCTCGGCGACGCTGAGCCACTTCGGATTGACCTGCAGGGCGAGCTTGTCCGAAATGCGTACCAGCTCGGTCAAAACAGTGAGCGCCATCGGCAGATCGTCGCTGTCTTCATCACCGAGCACGTTTTCGAGAACGGGCACTGCTTCTCGATCCCTTCCCAGCACCTCCAATGTCTTGGCCAGCCCCAAGGCGTGCATCTGTCGCCGCCAATGATCTATGAAGCCGATCCGCGCCCATTCCTTGTGGGCTTGTTCGGCCTCCGCGTACCGGCCTGCATCGAACAAAATCGACGACCGGTGATGCGCGATGCTGTTGGCCAGCCATCCGTCGTGATCGCGGTAGCGGTTCGCCTCCAGGACGGTATCCAGACAAGCGAGGGCTTCATCGTATTGCCTGCGGCGTTCGAGCGCCAAGACGTGGTTGAGCTTGTCCTCCAACACATCTTGCACGGTGAGCCGGTCGAAGCAGGTAGTGCAAACCGCTTCACTGCCAGCCTTGTACGTGTAGTTCTTGATGGCAGGTCTATTTTCACAGACCGTACAGAGCAAAGGCTCACTGTTCGGGAGCCGCATAACCCCTATTCCTCAGGCGATCCCTTCATCTCTTCGGGCTCGAGGTCCGGATGCTCCTGCAATATCGGCATGATGACCTCAGTGTAGAGGTACCCCATCGCAAGTCCCGTGCCCTTGCGGTATCTGACGAACTCTTCTTCGGTGCATTCCTTCTGAATGAGCAAGAGTGTGGTGTTCATCTTGAACGACGCATCATTCAAAGCGGCGAGCGCTTGTTCAGCTACGTGGCGTTTCATCGCTGTTTCCTTGAATTATCAGGTTAGTACACGCAACCCTTGGCTGCCATGCAGGCTCTCATGCACCTCCGAAACTTCACACCAAAATCGGGCGTTGGTAGTGATGTTTCGGAGCATGTTTCAATACAATCCTGCTTCACTTTCTTACAGTCGATATTAACCGTGGCGGCTGTCGGCATCGTGGTCGCAGTCGGCGCAGCGGTCGCCGTCGGTTTAACGGTGGCGGCTGAGAGCACTGGCACCGGCATCGGCGCGGGCGGGTCGTCGGGCTCCGCCGCGACGGGGCGTGGCCGTGGCTTGGTGCGGCGTTTGTCCACGATGAGGTGCACGACCACGGTGTACGCCGCATAGCCGACGACGATGAACGCCACGGCTTCGAGGAGTATCGCCACTTGCGCCTGGCCGAGGAGCGCGCGGGTCTCCGGCGCAATGGCCGTGTCGGGGGCCAGGCTGCGCCGCCGCAACGCCAGGGCCTCCAGGGGCGTCCGCATGCCGTAGAGCGCGTCCTTCATGCAAGCCTCGACCTCGTGGAGGTGCAACGTCGAGGCCGTGAGCATCACGTCGTCGACGCGGGCTTCTTGATCGTCTTCTGTGACGTGTACGGTGAAGGCGAGGTCGTAGCTCACGGATTTGAGCGGCGTAGGGCCCTTCTTGCCGCAGTCCGCAAGCTTGTCCACCACGCGCTCGGGCAGCTTCCCATTCGCGGGCCAGGAAGCGCCCGCGCAGCCCCCGAGCATCAGCGGCCCCGACGTGTACCCCATGGCCAACGTCAACCCCGCGGCCAACAGACGCCGTGCCATCTTGCTATTCCCACGCTCTCCGGTTCGA
>Ga0163144_10007510_pt1 | contig 23899 bp, 15 predicted proteins | sample OliLak19BULKMAT1_FD_123175 | JGI IMG/M metagenome (GOLD analysis project Ga0163144, IMG submission 123175) | Freshwater microbial mat bacterial communities from Lake Vanda, McMurdo Dry Valleys, Antarctica - Oligotrophic Lake LV.19.BULKMAT1 | ecosystem: Environmental > Aquatic > Freshwater >...
GCTCGGCGAGAAGGCGGCCGTGGAAGCGGAGACGCCTTGGATCGTCGCCGCGTTCTCGCCCAAGGGCGGCCTCGGCGACATCAACCGCGACATGACGCGGCGCCTGATCCTGCAGACGCGCGGACCCCTGCGCCTGCTGCAGTTCGCGTTCTCCGCGGACTCCGTGCGCGCGGCGATCGTCGAGCGAGCGAAGCTCGAGAAGGCCGAGGGCAATACCCTGGATCTCAAGGCCGTCGGCGACGCCCCGTTCGCGATGCGCCCCTGGAGCGTCTTCCTGGCCCTGTCGGGCTTCACGTTCACCGACGAGGAGAAGGACAAGGGCTACCTCGAAGCCGCCGAGAACGCGCTGCGCGAGGCCGTCGGCGCCGAGCTCTACGAGGCCGTGCGCGCCGACCTCCGCGTCGCCGGGAAGGCGTACCGCATGCACCACTACAAGGACGAGGACGGCGTCAGCAAGGAATACGCCGCCAAGCTCCACCACAAGGTCCTCATCAGCGGCCTGTTCACGATCCTGGGGACCTCGTTCAACTTCAGCGAGGCCGCCAACTCCAACCAGGAGCAGCTCCTGGTCGCCTACGACGCGGCTCTCAGCGCCGCGATGACGGCCGTCTTCGACGGCATGTTCGCCATGAGCCCGATGTCGATCGTCGACGAGGCGGCTCGGCGCAACGGCTTCAAGGACGCCGAGGACGAGGAGTCCAAGGCCGACGCGCGCTACAAGCACGTCGATGAAGAAGCCGGCCGGTCCAAAAAGAAGTCCTAACCCGGGGTCCCAGGGGGTGTAGGCCTCTTGTTATTGAGGAAGGGGACGTTGGGCTCATGCCTAAAAACCGTTGGGGGGGTATGATTAGGGTAATGAAGATTACACGGGTCATCTCCGCCCTCCTGTCGATTTTGATGGTCTCCGGTTCCGTTCCGCAATCGGCCATCGCACAGGTGATCGTCGGCGGAAGCGCCGCAGGCGCAAGCTCCGGGTTGTCGGGCGCCGTTCCGCGCATCGAATTAAGCGGAAACCTGACTCCGTTATCTCCAATCCTCCCGTCGATATCCCCGTCTCTTCTGGGCGGCATACCGGCTCTTAATGCGCCGTCGATCGCCGCGCCCCAATCCGTTAATCCGTTCTCCGCGATCCCGATCTTGCCGTTATCCGTCGTTGCCGTTGCCCATGCGCCGCAGGCCGCCGTCGCGGCCGCCGCGGCGCGGTCAGTCAACGTCGCCGCTCCGATAACAGCGCAGGCTCAGCTCACCCTCGCCGGAGCCAACCTCCAGTCCGCGGCCGCGAAGGGCTACGATCAGTCCGGCATCCTCGAGAAGTTCTTCACCGGCGCCCGCGTCGTCTCCGCCTCCTTGGGCGACGCCGTTTCCGGCGCGGTCCCTTCCGCTTTCTCGCATAATCCGCTCTCCGCTCCTTCCAGCATCGAGCAGGGCCGCGCGACCGTTCCCACCCCGATATCCCTTGAAGCGATGGCGATCGACCCCAACGCTTCGCTCCCGTCCCGCCAGGCCGCCGTCTCAAAAATCTCCGACTCCGCCGCCCTCGAGCGCGTCGCCGCGGCGAACCCCGAAGGCTCGTCCTCGGATTACGAGATCCACCGCGCGGCGTCGAAGGCGCTCGCCGAGCAGGGCATCGTCAAGTCCCTGCGTCCCGTCTCCATCGGCCACAAGGCCGAGATCCTCGCGCGGCTCTCCGTGAACAAGCCGTCCTCGGCGGTCTTCGACTACGACGACACCCTCGAGAAGTTCCGCGAGCCGATCTCGCCCGCCGTCGCCGCCGGCCTCAAGGCGTCGTCCGACGCCGGCGTCAAGACCGCGATCCTGACCGACCGCCCCGACGTCCGGAAGAACGATAAGGACGTCACGGTCCTCGATTCCATCGCCTCGATGACGCCGGACCAGAAGTCCAAGCTCACGGTCGGCGCGAACAGCGGCGCGCGTATCTTGACGTTCGACGCGGCCGGAGCGCCGGTCACCGCCTTCGAGGCCGCCCTCAAGTTCACGGACGCCCAGGCCGCCGCGATCACCGCGGCCTCGGCGAAGACGGCCGACAAGTTCGGCCGGTACGAGTACAACGGCGCCGAAGAGAACCTCGCCGCCTTCAAGTGGGTGCGCTTCCTGCCTCTCGGCATGCCCGCCGAGACCGTCCAGCAGGCCGCGGAGTTCATGCAGTCCGAGCTCGACGCCGCCGGCGCGGACGTCGCGGTCAGCGGCCGCCAAGCGGTCGACGCGAAGAACCCGTCCTACCTCACGATCTCGCTGCTCGACAAGACGGTCGGGATCAATGTGCTGCGCGAATCGCTCGGGTTCGCCGGGCCGATGCTGCTCGTCGGCGACTCGTTCTTCGGCACGCGCATGGTCGACGCCGACATGACGAAGGCGGCCGGAACCGGCTCGATGACCCTCGCGGTCGGCGGCTTGGCCGATCCCCGCATCGACAACGCTTTCGTCTGGCCCTCGAAGGGCGCCGAAGCCTCCGCGGAGATCCTCGGCGCTCTCGGCACGCCGAAGCCCGCCGCTCCGAAGTCCGCGCTGCGCCGCCTCGGCGATAAGCTGCTCGCTTTGATCGGCTTCAACGCGCCCGTCGTCAAGGCTCCGGGCGCCGACGATCCCGTCAATTGGCGGACCTTCGGCGGCATCATTCTCTCGTCGCTGCCCAGCATGGCCGCCTACATGCTCGTGACCATCGCCTTCGTCGCCGTCGCGGTCCCGGTCGTGGGCTGGGTGGGCTACGGAGTCTTGATGTCGCTCTCTCCGATGGCCGGCATCGCGGCGGCGAACGTGATGGGCAACGCCGTCAAGAACATGTCCGCGCGCAACGCGATGGCGCTCAACACGATCCTGCAGGCGGTCTCCCTGATGGCCCTTCCGACCTTCTACTTCTTCGGCGTCGTGAACATCGGCACGCTGCTGCTCGGCGCGCTCGCCTCGGGCTGGATCCTCTCGTCGATGATGACGACCAACGGCGCCTTCCTGAAGGTCCTCTTCCCGTCGAAGCAGCTCGGCAACATCAACGGCGCGACGTTCATGATGTTCCCGGCGGTTCAGGTCGTGCTCGGCCTCTTCCTCGGAATCGGCCGCTACGCCGACATGATCAGCCCGTTCCTCGTGTTCACCGGCGCGGCCCTGGTCAACCTGCTGATCGTCCTGCCCGTCATCTGGAAGATGATCCCCAACGTGAAGCTGACCGATGCCCCGGTCGCGGCGGCTCCCGCCGCGCCGCTGGCCTCCCGCGCCAAGGCCTTCATCAAGAAGTACTGGAAGGAGTCGGTCCTGCTCGCCGGAGCGATCTCGCTGTTCGCCGCGATGACGTGGTGGGCGCCCCTGGCGACCCTCCCGTTCCTCGTCGCGCACGCCGGGCTGAAGACCTCGCTGCCCATCGCAGCGGCCCTCATCTATTGGATCACGCGGACCGAGGCGTTCCGTCAGCTGCGCAAGGGGCACGCCGGCGAGCCGTCGGCCGATGAAAAGGCGCTCGTCGAGAAGCGCGGGGCTCTCGCCGCCGAGATCGCGGATCTGCGTAAGGCCGGTTCCGAAGCGACGGCGGTCGCCGGCCAAGAAGACGCGCTCGAGGCCGTGCAGTCCGAGCTGAGCGTATTCAAGGGCCGCCAATTCAAGGCGATCAAGCTCATGGTGCTCGGGGCCATGATGTACTACCCGCTGTACCTGATCGCCGTCCCCCGCATCGCCGAGGTCATCGCCGGCCCCGCGCTCAAGGGCGAGCTGATCGGCCAGTTCCTCGGCGCGCTGTTCTTCGGCAGCTTGATCTCGACCGCCGCGCGCACCAGGTTTCCGGACATCAAGATCCCGTTCACCGGCGGCAAGACCGTCGGCGCGCACCGCATCGTGCAAGGCGCCGTCGCCGCGCTGGCCGGGCTCTGGATGTTCACGAAGATCGTCCCGGGCGGCGAGCTCGCGGCCGTCGCGGCCGTAGCGGCGGTCGTCGGGCTGATCGCGCTGGCGGGCCGCGTGACCGACCTCGGCTGGATCAAGTTCGCGGGGGTCGGCTTCTCCGCGATCTGGCTTCCTTTCGCGGTCTGGATGTGGCCGCTGGCCCTGCCCTTCCTCACCGTGCAGACGGCGATGTTCATCAGCCTGATCTCGGCGGGGCTGTTCAACGGGCCCAGCTTCGTGAGCCTCATCATCTATCTCCAGCGCAATACCGCGCGCGCCGAAAACAGCCGCGTCACCGGAATCCAAGGCTCGATGTTCAACGCGGCGATCTCCGCGGGCTACGCGCTGCTGACGATCGCGAGCGGCTTCCTGAACCCGGCTTATCCGCTGCTCCTCGCCGCGATGGGCATCTTCAACTTGCTCGTCGGCGCGGTGTTCTGGCGCGCTCCGAAGGGCCTGCCCGGTCTGCCGTCGACGTTCTTCACTCCTAAAGCTCCGAAGAAGTAGAATCGGGGCCATGCCCGCGCCTAAAATCGCGTCGATCGACTTCAACCCTCCGCCGGACGCCTCGTCCGGCGACTGCGAGCTCGCCGTCATGTTCGAGGGCGGCGGCGGCTCGACCTTCAAGGCCGCGACGTTCGACCGCGCCGAGGCGTGGATGAACGACGCCAAATCGTCGGCGTGGTGGTCCGAGCCCGTCTTATTCGTCGAAAGGCTGGACCCCGAGACCGTGCGCGTCGCCGTCGAGGCCATGGCCGCCGAGATGGGCGGCTACTGGCTGCGCTACTACCACCGGAGAAAGCCGTGACCCCGGTATCGAACGCGGTGGGCCACATCGAGCTCACGCAGCTTTCGGACCCGACGCGCCCCGATCATGCGAGCGGCGTCATCGAGGTCTATCTGAAGGACGGCCGGCAGTTCACGCTTCTCGCCGCGACGCCGTCATGGTTCAAGGCCGAAATGAAGCGCTTGGGCCTGCGTTTCTACTATGGCCCGGCCGTGCTGTTCCTCAAGAACCTCGAGCTCTCCGCCGCGCGCAAGGCCGCGAAGGACATGATGGCCGAGGACGAGCAGCTGCTCGTCCGCTACGACACTCCTCGCCGCACGCTGCCCGACATCCTGGCCGCCTTTCGCGCCGCGCACCCGTAACCAGGCATGTTTCTAAAGGCCTAACGGCCAAGGGGTCGTATGTCGACGTACATCTGGGCCGTTAGGCCCCTCCTGCCGCGCGGGGGGAGTTGATACGATCGGCCCATGAAACGCATTCTCTCCTCCGTCGTATCTCTTTCGCTCATTCTCGTCTCCGCGCCGCTGCCCGCCTGGGCGCAATTCTCCGCCGCCGTCTCGGGTGCCTCCGCCAGCGGAGTCGCCGCCTCCGCGGCCGGCGCCGCGGGCACGATCTCGCCCTCGTCGCCCCCCCAGCTCTCGATGCCCGCGCTGAGCCTCTCGGCGCCGTCCCTTAGCGGCGCGCTCAACGGCTCGCTCTCCGCGCCGATGGCCGACAGCCAAGTCCCGGGCTTCCATCACGCCCCGATCTCCGCGGCCTCGCCGGTCGAGGTGCGCCATCCGCTCGCGATCGCGATCCCGCTCGCGACCGAATCCCGCGAAGCGCTCCCGCTCGCCGCGTCCATCGGCGAGAAGCCCGCCGCGGGCCCCGTTACGGCCGACGCGAAGAGCCTCGCCGCGGCCCGCCTCGACGTCGCCGCCGCCGCCGGCGAGATCTCGAACGGCTCCGTCTCCGGCTCGCGCTCCGCCGCGGCGCGCATGATGGACCGCCTGCTGGGCCTCGAGGAATCGGGCGATCGCGAGCCCATCGTCGAAGGCCTGCCGCGCGCGGGCACGCTCTCCGCGGGCCTCGACGCCTCGGAGCTCGGCGGCGCCTCGTCGTTCCGCTCGACCGTCCCGTCTCCCAAGGTTCCCGACAACAACGGCCCCCGTCATTCGAAGGTCGGCGGCGCGATCCGGATGATCGCCACCGTCGCCGCTGGCGCAGGCGTCGTCCTCGGCCTGCAGATCGCGGCCGTCGCGCTCCTGCCCGCCGTGTTCGGCGTGATCCCCGTCGCCGCCGTCTGGGCCGTGAGCTCGGGCGTCCTGCTCTTCCCGCTCGCGCTGTACGCGCGCTACCGCCTCGCCAAGCGCGACTCGCCGCGGCTGAACAAGGTCAAGACGGTCCTCGACCTCGCGCTGGGCGCGTTCATCGGCGCGGTCGTCGTCGCGGTGCCGAGCGCCGCCGTGGTGCTCACGGGCGCCGGCCTCCTGACGGCCGCCCTCCCGCTCGCCGCCGTCGCGGGCGGCCGCTGGTTCGGCAGCTCCTCGGTCGTCGACACCGTGCTGACCTGGGCCGTGCTCGGCGTGGTCCCGTCCGTGGTCGGCGTCGCCGCCGCGACGGGCCTCATCGGCCTCGCGCCGATCATCGGGCTGATGGTCCTGCCCGTGATGACGACGATCGCCTTCTTCCTGGGCCGCTTGATCCACTCGGCGGAGACCGGCGCGCCGTTCGCGGTGCCCGGCTCCATGCAGAAGATCCGGTTCCCGTCCTTCCAGTGGGTGATGATCGGAGTCGTCTTCGCGCTGCTGACCGGCTACTCGGCGGTCTACGCGAACGTCGCGTTCGGCGTTTGGACCGTGCTTGGCGGCCGCTCGGGCAGCGCGGTCACGAGCTTCAGGGTCAACTCGGTCTGGAGCTTCCTCAAGAAGATCATGAGCATCGTGACCTTCAACCGGCTCTACTTCGCGCTGTTCGCCTACACCGCCTTCACCGGCTTCGCGAGCCCCCTGACCTTCCTCGTGATCGCGTTCGCGGGCGAGCGCGCCTCGGTCTGGACCGATAAGCTCCTCGCCCGGATCCTTCCGAAAGGCGCCGCGGCTCCGTCGACCAAGGCCGCGCCGGTCGTGGATCCCAACAAGCTCGACGACGCGCCGCCCAAGTGGCCCGCGTTCCACTATATGGCGAAGTCGTTCCTGATGCTGGGCTCGATGGCCGCCATCGGCGTGCTGCTCTCCGTCACCGTGTTCGGCGTCACGAGCCTGCTGACGAACCTCGGCATCGCCGCCGTGCTCGCGTTCGTGCCCTTCTTCTTCGCGAAGAAGATCATCAAGCTCGTGATGAAGGCGCAGCCCACGACCAAGGAGCAGGATCCCGAGTTCTACGCGATCATGGAAGAGCTCAAGGACAAGATCAACGCGGGCCGCCGCGCGAGCGGCAAGAAGGAGATCCCGATGCCCGAGATGGTCATCGATCCGATGGACGCGCCCAACGCCTACGCGACCGGCCGCAGCCCGTTCGCCGCGATGGTCGGCGTGACGCGGGGCATCAAGGCGATGACCCTCGAGCCCGAGATCGTGCGCGACGGCGTCGTCCGCCTGATCGCCTCGTCGGACGCGGGCACGAAGGAGTTCAAGGTCTTCCGGCGCGCGATCGCGGGCTCCGTCACGGGGATCCCCGCCGAGGCGACGCCCGCCCAGGTCGCGGCCGCCGTCCTCAAGGCCGACCGCTCCGAGCTCAAGGCGCTCGGCGTGCGCATGCTGCGCGGCGTCCTGTCGCACGAGTTCTCGCACGTGATGGACCGGCACATGCTGTCGGGCTCGATCGGCGGCGCGATCGCCTCGGGCGTCGCGTTCGCCTCCTACGGCGTGATGTGGGCGGTCGGCCACGCTCAGGTCATGGTTCAGAAGGCGCTCGGCTGGCGTCCCAAGCAGGCGGCGCAGGACGCGCCGCAGGAAAAGTCCGACGATAAGGGCGGCGTGAAGCCCGAAGCGCTGGATCCGATCTCGACGGGCGTCATCATCAAGTCTCTGCCCGCGCTGCTCCGCTTGTTCGCGGCGCTTTGGGCGCCGGTCGTCCTTCAGATCCTGCAGATGGCCTCCTCGCGCAACAACGAGGGGATGGCCGACGAGGACGGCGCGCTCCTGAGCGAGGATCCGGAATCCCTCGCGCTCGGGCTGGGGCTCCTGACGACGTGGCGGCCCGGAGCCGGGTTCCGCCTGCCGGGAGCGGTCGTGCCGCGCGCGGCGTCGCTGCAGCACATCATGATCGTCAACCCTCTCGAGCAGCTCGAGAACGCCGGCGCGCTTCCGAAGGCCGCCGCTGGCGGCCCCACGCGCGCCGACGACCTGATCTTCGAGCTGTTCATCACGCACCCGAACACGGGCGTGCGCATCCGCAAGCTCTGGGACATGTCCGAGGCTCTTAGAGGGATCCGTCCCGCGAAGCCCAATCCGCCCGACGGCGGAGGCGGCGGGGGAGATCCGCGGGTTTCCTTCGTTCCGCAAGCCGGCGCCGCCTCCGAGAACATCGGAGGCGGTCTTCTTCAGGGCGCATGGCGGAAGCTGAAGGGCTTCCTGCGCGTGCTCCCCGACGAAGACCGCAACCGCCAGTTCTGGATCTACACCGCGGGCCAGGCGCTGATCATGCTCGGCGTCAACTTTCATTACACGGCCTTGCCGAAGCTCGTCGCGCCGGACAAGGGCGACGCGGCGAAGCTGGGCTACAACCGCGCGATCAACTGGGGCGCGCAGGCGGCGGCGTCGCTCGTCACGGGACCGCTGATCGACCGCACCTCGACGCAGAAGGTCATCATCTGGACGAACGTCGGACGCTCCCTGCTGATGCTGCTCGTGCCCGTGCTGTTTTTCAACGGCTTCCTCGGCTTCGGCGCCTTCGCCGCGCTGATCGCGTTCGCGGGGTTCCTGCAGATGGCCGGCATGACCGCCGGCGCCGTCGCGTTCAACCGGATCCTCGCCGACGACGTCGGGCACTACAATCGCGCGAACGCGGTCTCGACGATCGTGATGAACATCGTCGGCGTGGCCGGGCCGCTCCTCGCGGGCGCCTTCATCGCGGCGGTCAGCGCCCACTTCGGCCTGCTCAGCGGCAACGCGCTGTCCTACGCGGTCTACGGCGTGCTGCTCCTCGCGTCCGCGGTGGGCTACGCGCTGTTCCTGAGGCTTCCGCGCGACGAGATGATGGCCGCGCGCCGCGAGCTCACGGAAATCCTCAAGCGCGACGGCGTCGGCCCCGCGCGCTTCTCGGGCGTCTCGGGCGGCCAGGTGGACGGCCGCCCGGCCCTGCTCGTCGAGGTCGACGGCGACCCGCTGCTCGCCGTCGTGCCCTCGGCGTACGGCGGCTTCCCGATCAAGGCCGTCGCGCGCCGCCGCGTGTTCAACGAGGTCGCCCAGGGCTTCCGCACGATCTTCGCGGACCGCTTCCTGAGGCTTTATCTGCTGTCAACCACCTTGTCCGTCATGTCCGGCGACGCGCTGATCTTCGCGGCCCTGCCCCGGTTCCTGGAGGACGTGCTTCACGCGGGAGCGGGCTCCTTCGGGCTCTTCCTCGCGGCCGCGGCGCTCGGCTCGGGCGTTGGCTCGGGCCTGATGGCCTTCGCGCGCGACCCGGAACAGATGGCGCTCGCTCCGCAGTCGCGCGCGTTCCGGTCGGAGCTCGCCGCGCGCGAGGCTCTCGACGCGGGCTCGCTCGACGCGGCGTCCGCCGCCCTGCGCGGCGCGGTCCCGGCCGTGCTCGCGCGCTATAAAGGGGAGTGGGCGAAGGGCGCCGCCGCGGTCTCGAACGAGACGTTCGGCGCGGATCTCGTCGCCGAAGGCGCGCGCGCCGTCGGCGCGGCGCTCGGCCGTCCCGAGGCCGAGGCGCTCGCCCTGCTCGAGGCGACGCGCGCCGCGAGCGACCTGCGCGCGTGGTCCGCTCTGCGCGGCGCGAAGCTCCTTGCGGGCGCGCACAAGGACTCGGCGACGGGGATGAACCATCTCGAGCGCCAGGGCAAGTGGACCTCCTGGCTTCACGGCGGCGCGTGGCTAGTCTACGCGGCGCTGTTCTTCTCCGGCCAGCTGCATCTGGCGGCGGGCATGATGCTCGTGTCCGCGATCCTGGGCGCGCCCGCGATCGTCGCGTGGACCTCGCTCACGACGAAGGTCGTGGCGGGCTCGTACCCCGAGAGCCAGGGCAAGATCTACGCGGCGATGTTCTTCTACCAGCTCATCTTCGCGATCGCGGGCGTGCTGCTCGTCGGCTTCCTGATGGCCTCGCTGCCCACGATGACGGTGCTCTGGATCACGGGCGCCGTCATGGCCGCCTGCGCGCTCATCGACTTCGCGTCGCCCGCGCTGATCTTCCCGATCAACCGTAAGAAGTGACCGCTTCGGGCGTTGTCGTACCTCATTCCGGCTCCTCCCAAATGACCGCAATTACGGGCTCCGCTAAGAGGGCACTTTTACGCCAGGCTAGCGGCCCAACCGGAGAGTCCTATGGCACCTCCTTCATTGGGACCAATGCCAGGGCCTACTTGGGACCTATGACCCGCCTAGAAAATGAGATCGGGCGTTATAATCAAATCAGTCACACCAAGGAGACTTGCCCGATGAAGCGTTTTCGCTCCCTGATCGCACTCTCGCTCTCGCTCGCCCTCATCCTGCTCTCGCCCGGCTCGAGCGCCTATCACGCCGCCGCGCAGACGATGAGCGCCGCCGCGAACGGAGCCTCCGCCACGGGCGTCACCGGAGCCGCCGGAGCGAACCTCGGCCGCGGAACGGGCGTCAACGCGATCCCGACACTGGCGCCGTCCAGCCTCGGCCTCTCCTCCGTCCTCTCCGCGCCGTCGATCGTCCCGACCGCGCAGCTCGGAGCCGCGGTCATCCCCGCCGGCTCCGTGATGCCGATCGCCGCGAACGCTTCGATCGCGCCGATGGCCCTGAAAGCTCTTACGTCGGCCGCCGCGAAGGCCGCCGTTCCCGCCGCGGCGAAGGCGGTCGTCCCGGCGGCCTCCGCCATCCAGTCGCTGAAGTCCGTCTTGTCCGCGCCGTCCGCCGAGTCCTCCGATTCGAAGTCCGCCGACACGCGCACCGCCGAGCTCCGCAAGCAGTTCGACGGCGAAGCGCTCAAGTCCGGTCTCTCCGCGCCCGCCGTCTCCGGCGAGAGCATTGTCAAGTCCGGGCGCGCCGCGCTCGCGGCCTCCTCCAAGAAGGACATGCCCGATCAGGATGTCGATGAGAACGGCCGGCCCGCGAAGGACGAAGGCATCGACGAGATCGGAAACCCGCGCCGCGGCGGAGACCAAGGTCCCGACGACCGCTCCGACCCCGACCAGGGCGGGCGCGGCGGCAGCACGCTCTTCGCCAACGTCGGCATCGGCGCCCTGTTCGGCGGCGCGGCCGTCGTCGCCGGACTCTCCTTCGGCACCGTCGCGATGTTCCCGATGATCATCCTGTCCCTCGTGCTCCACGAGATCGGCCACGCGCGCATGGCCGCGAAGCTCGGTGATCCGACGCCTCGTTTGAGCTCCTACCAGACGATCGACTTCAATCGCATCCTTTCCGGCCAGTGGAGCATGCAGACCGGCCTTCCGAAGGTGTGGAAGCAGGCCGATCGCGGCAGCCTCAACCCCCTGACGTGGGGCTCCCACATCGACCCGATCAACACCGTGCTGATCCCGCTCATCACCTTCATGACTCTGGGCTTCATCTTCGGCGGCGCCCGCCCGGTCCAGATGGACCCCGAGCTGCGCTACTTCAAGAACCCGGTCAAGGACATGGCTCTCGTCGCCCTGGCCGGGCCGGCCGTGAACGTCGGCCTCGCGATCGCCGGAGCGCTGGCCGTCACGGGCGCCGTGGCCGCGGGCCTCGGCGCCGCCGTCATCGCGACGCTCGGCATGTTCGTGTTCCTGAACGTCCTGCTCGCGATCTTCAACCTGATCCCGCTGCCGCCGCTCGACGGCGGACACATCCTGAAGGTGTTCCTCCCGCAGGGCGCCCGCGACGCGATGGACAACTTCGTCGGGCGCCTTGGCCCGATGGGCGTCTTCCTTCCCCTGCTGGTCATCTTCTACGTCGCCGGCGGCGCGATCGCCGGAGCCGCGATGTCCATCGCGAACCTCTTCATCGGCGGCGCGATGAGCGTCACGGGCGTGCAGATGGCCGGCGCGTTCCTTCCCGCGCTCGCGGCCCTGGGCCTCGCGGTCGGGCAGATCACCGGCTCCCCGGCTCCGGTCGGCCCGGCCAACCCCGGCCCCGCGAACGGCGGCGGCTCGTCCGCCGTCGACTTCATCGTGATGTTCGGCAAAACGCCGGCCAAGCTCCATGACGCGCATATCTCGAACGTCGACGTGAACCAGCCCCAGGGCGTCGAGCAGTACATGCGCCTGCAGCAGGCGATGCTGGCCCAGCTTGAGACGGCCGGCCTCGACGCGGCCGCCCTCGAGCCCTATAGCGCCACGCCGCTCGCGACGTACGCGCGCATCAACGCCGCGACGATCCGGATCGACCGGGCGTCCATCGCGGACTTCTGGACGGACATGGCCGACCGCGGCTTCACGGTCTACGCGAACTCCGAGCGCAGGATCATCAGCCCCGTCCCCGTCACGCCCGAGCAGATGGACCCCGAGGCGCGCAACGCGGTGACGATGGACGAGAACCTCAAGATCGTGAAGGCCGACACCGTTATTAGCATTGCCGAAAGGCAATGGGGCAAGCCCGAGCTCGGCTTGTGGGCCGGCCTCTGGGCCAAGGTCTTCAAGAGCGCGCCCGTCCAGCCGAAGTTCGGCGTGATCGACAGCGGCGCGGACCTGTCGCATCCCCTGCTCAAGCGCGTGAAGGAGGTCAAGAACATGACCTCCGGCGAGAACATCGACGACATCGGCCACGGCTCGTGGGTGCACTCGACCGTCCTCCACATGGCCCCGTGGTCGCGCGCCACGACGCATTACAAGACCTTCCTGAACGGCGGCGCCACCCTCGACGACATCCTCAAGTCCCTGACCCAGGCCGGCAACGACGGCAACCTCGTGATCTCGAACTCGTGGGGCGACGACGAGGGAGACCCGAACGGGCCCGACGCGCTATTGGTCAAAAAATTGGCCTCCGAAGGCCACATCATGGTCTTCGCTGCGGGCAACGCCGGCTCCGCCGGCCCCTCCGGCAAGAATACGATAGGCGCGCCCGCGATCGTGACCTACAAGGATCCCACGACCGGCGCGATCCGCGTCATGTCCGTCGCCGCCGCGGGCCGCGACAAGAAGATCGCGTATTTCTCGTCTCGCGGGCCCGGCTCGCCCACGACGTCCAAGGATCCCACGTACAAAGCTCATCGCCCCGACCTGACGGCCGTCGGCTACAACATCGAGGGCGCTTGGCCCGCGGCATTGAACGAGGCCGACCGCGTGGACGGCGAGAAGGGCCCCGTGAAGGCCATCTCCGGCACCTCGATGTCGACCCCCGGCGTCGCCGGCGCCCTGATGCTGCTCACGATGATGTTCGGCGTGACCGAGAAGGGCGCGAAGCTCGACGCGATCGTCAACGCGGTCATGTCCACGCTCGAGAAGACGGGCCAGGGCCTCGACAACGAAGGCGAAGGCTTCATGAACGTCGACGCGGCGTACAAGAAGCTGCAGGCCGCGTTCAGCGTGGTCCCGGCCGACGTCGAGGAGTACCGTTCCTTGAAGTCGCGTCTATTCAGCCTCAACCAGATGCGCGGCATGACCGCCCACTGGCGCTACGGCGTCATCGCTAACGACATGTTCACCGCGGTCGTGAAAGAGATCGCCGAGAAGGAAGCCCTCGTGAAGGCGATGGAAGCTTCCGACAAAACTTTGGCTTACCGGGCCGCCGGCCCGATTAAGCGTTTCATCCTAAATGCGACCGGCGCCGCGCCCAAACCGTAAGGAGATCGTGCCATGACAGCTTCATCGATGTTCATCATCGAAGACGACGACCACTTCAGAGAAACCTTCATCGACGTCATGTCGTTGAGGGGGATCGAGGTGACCGGCGCGCGCAACGGCGACGAGGCCATCAAGGCCTTGAAGCAGACCCAGCCCTCCATCATCATCATGGACGTGCAGCTTCCCGACGTCCACGGCTTCGACCTCTGCCGCAAGGTCAAGCGCCTGGACAACCATAAGGACACGCCTCTGATCTTCGTCTCGGCCTCCACGCAGTACGCCGATCCGCGAGACCGCGTCGAAGGCCTGTTGGCCGGGGCCGATCAGTTCCTGCCCAAGCCGATCACCGTCGAGAAGCTGTGGGGCGAGATCGAGCTCGTGCTCAAGAATCACTGAGAATCAGCCCTTAAGAAAAGAGCCGGCGGGGGTCACCCCGCCGGCTCTTCTTATTTACGAGCAGGCAATAGCGGCGCGCTCGCGATAGGCCTACACTCGGGCCATGACTATCCATCTAAAGACGGCTATGGCGATGCTGATGCTGACGGGGGCGGTGAGCGCGGCGCCCGCGCCCGCCCAGGAGCAAGCGACGGCGCTCGACATCCATGAGAAGATCGCGCTGGCCAAGGTCCAGGGAAAGGTGCTCGAGCGGCGCGCCCAGAAATATCCCACGGGCTTCAACTACGAGTACCTGATCGAGGCCAGGGACGGCCGCAAGCTGTTCGTCGAGGTCGATGGGAAGACGCGCAAGGTCTTCGCGGTCATGGACACGGCGCCGGTAGCGATAGACGAGATCCTCGAGGAAGAGGACGATTCGCTTTCGCTGGAATGAAAAAGGCCGGCGGGAGATCCCCGCCGGCCTTTTATTCGCGCGTCCGGCTTAAGCGATCGTGACTTTCTTGTCCAGGTAGACGTCCTGGATCGCGTTCAGGATCTCGACGCCTTCCTTCATCGGGCGCTGGAACGCCTTGCGGCCGGAAATGAGGCCCATGCCGCCCGCGCGCTTGTTGATGACGGCGGTCTTCACGGCCTCGGCGAGGTCGGAGGCGCCCGACGAGGCCCCGCCCGAGTTGATCAGGCCCGCGCGGCCCATGTAGCAGTTGGCCACCTGGTAGCGCGTGAGGTCGATCGGGTTGTCGGTCGTGAGCTTCTCGTAGACAAGCTTGTGCGTCTTGCCGAAGCCCTTGATCGCGTTGTAGCCGCCGTTGTTCTCGGGCAGCTTCTGCTTGATGATGTCGGCCTGGATCGTGACGCCGAGGTGGTTGGCCTGACCGGTGAGGTCGGCCGACACGTGGTAGTCCTTTTCCGGCGTCTTGAAGGCGTTATTGCGCACGTAGCACCAGAGGATCGTCGCCATGCCGAGGGAGTGGGCGGCCTCGAACGCCTGGGAGACCTCCCAGATCTGGCGGCGGGACTCCGCCGAGCCGAAGTACACGGTCGCCCCGACGGCGGCGCAGCCCATGTTGTAGGCCTGCTTCATGCTGCCGTACATCGTCTGATCGAAGGTGTTCGGGTAGCTCAGCAGCTCGCTGTGGTTGAACTTGAGGATGTACGGGATCTTGTGGGCATACTTTCGGGCCGTCATCCCCAAAACGCCGAGCGTGGACGCCACGCCGTTGGCGCCGCCCTCGATCGCGAGCTTGACGATGTTCTCCGGGTCGAAGTAGGCCGGGTTCGGGGCGAAGGACGCGCCGGCCGAGTGCTCGATGCCCTGGTCGACGGGCAGGATCGAGACGTAGCCCGTGCCGGCGAGGCGGCCGTGGTCGTACAGCGACTGCAGGTTCTTCAGCACGGGGATGGGGCGATCCGAGCCGCCGAAAAGCCGCTCGACGGAGTCGGGGCCGGGAAGGTGAATCGTCTCCTTAGGGATGCCGACGCACTTGTGCTCGAGAAGCTTCGCGTCGGCTCCGAGCAGCTGTTCGATATTGATGGACATGGGGTTGAGTCTCCTATGGTTTGAAAGCCGGTCTATTATACGAAAGACTGGGCTGGGAACTTGCACCAGGGCGAGCACAAGTGGGAGATCCAGGCATCCTGCGTTAAGCTCGCAGAAGAAAACGTCTAACGTCCTCGTGTGTGCCCGCTAGAACGAATGTCAACTCGTCCCCGCTCAACAGATAGAGAATGCGGATGCGAAGTCCGGCTCGCGCTTCCCAGACATTTCCCCGGAGGCGCTTCACGCCAAGCCCCGACGCCTTGGCCCCGCCCTCATAGAAGTCAATTACCTTCTCGGCCGCCGCTTTTGCAGTCCCCTTTGCCTGAGGGTCGAGCTTCCCCAGCTGTTTCCGGAATGCCGGGGCGAAAGTGATGCGCACGAATCTACAGCGTCTTTAGGTGGTCTTTCGCTGCGCGCCCGCTTTTAAAGCTCTTCCCGCCGCGCGCACGGCCGAGCTTCTCGACCTTGTCCAACTCGGCTTCCGTGTATTCCAACTTCTCGCGCACCACGGAGATCGGAGCCAGCTCGATATGACCGGCGTTCAGGTAGAACCCCACCATACCGCTGCCGGGTTCCAGCTTGAAAAGCCGGCGGATCTTGGCCGGGACGACCGTCTGGCCGTTCTTGCCGATGGGGGAGACGGCGACGAGTTTGCTCATAATATCTCCTATATTCATATATTAGGATAATAGGAAAATTTGGATGCGTCAAGGCCTAATTTGTCTGGGGTCACTACTTCATACGATTGAACTCCGCGAATAGTTGCATCCGGCCGCCGGTTATTTAGCGCGGGAGACGCGGAAGAGGGCCAGGGCGGGGGCTTCCTTTTCCAGCATCAAGCCGTAGCGCTCGAGCTTGGGGCGCAGGCCCTCCTCCTGGAGGGTGCGGCCGGTGACGAACACCGACTCGCCGGCCTTGTTGAGCGCGTCGAGCTTCGCGTGGAGGACGGATTCATCGGTGAGATAGCGCAGGTTCACGGGCCGGCGGCCCGCGAAGTACGGGATGTAGACGGCGCCGCGGCCGTTCGCGAGGACCCAGGCGTCGGGCGGGGCGCTCATCGACGTCCACGTCGCCTCGACGAGGTCTAGATTATTCGAGAACTCCGACGCGGGACGGATGGTGAAGGCCAGGTTGTAGGCGAAAGCGCCGGCCACCCATGACGCGAGGACGGCGACGCGGACGCGGGGAGAGAGCGCCTGAAGGCCCAAGGTCGCGAGGGCAATCAGCGCGAGCAGGTCGCTCACGCGGTAAACGATGGTGTACGGTTCCCAGAAGAGGAAGAGCGCCGCGTAGCCGCCGAGCCATAGCAGCCAGAACCTCGATTCGCGGCTGTTTTGCGCCGCGCCCCGCGCGGCGGCGATTATGGGCAGAACGCTCAAAATAACGCCCGCGGTCCAGGGCCAGCCTGTGCGGCCGACGAACTCGGAGAAGACGCGCAGCGACATTCCCAGCCAAGCTTGGACGGCGGATAAGAAGGGGATCGAGTGCCACAAGAACGAGCGGTCGTTGGTCAACAGCGCGCTGCCCAGCAGCCACTGCGTCAGTTCTAGAAAAGACCGAGGTTTGACGGCAAAAAGGCCGGCGCAGATATAAGCGCCAACGACAAAACTTATCAACGACATGAGGTATGGCCGGGACTCGCGTAGGCCCCGTTTTCTGGTCAGGAGATACAGCAGCGCCGGGAACGCCATGAGATGGCCGACGTGGCCCAGGATCGCGCCCGCGTGATAAAACCCCACGCGGGACGGGCGCGGCTTATCCGAAAGCGCTTCGCGTGCGGAGAGCGCGGCGAACAGCGCCCCCAACATATAAACCTGAGCTTCGAGGCTCCAGAACCACCAGGCGTGGCACACTGACAGCGCGGCGGCGCCGAGAACGGATTCACGTTCGCCGCGCCCGCAGCGGCGGAGCAAGGAGAAGAAGACCGCGGCGCCCGCGGCGCCGAGCACGGAGTCCAACGTTTGGAGAACCAAAAGCGACTGGCCTTGGTACCCGAAGATGCGCCAAAGCTTGTCGAAGCACCAGCCGACGATGCCGTAAGCCAAATGGTTGCCGTGCACCAGATGCTTGAAGTCGGATAATTCAACGGCGATCGCGCAGGCGACGCCGTCGAAGTTGTAGAAAAGCGAGCGGAGCGACAGGTTCAGCAGGAGGACGGCGACGAAGATACCCCACGCCATCTTCTTCATGGACGCTATGTTATCAGAAACGTTTATAATGCGCTTATGAATCGCCTTCGCGACAAAACCGTTCTGATCACCGGCGGCGGACAAGGCATCGGCCGCGCGGCCGCGATCGCTTTCGCGCGCGACGGGGCGAATATCGCGATCTGCGGGCGGAATTCCGCCAATCTCGGGGCGGTCGCGTCGGAGCTTCGCGCCGCGGGAGCGAAGGTCGTCGCCGAAAGCTGCGACGTCGGCGACGAGGGGCAGGTGCTCGAGTTCATCGCGGCGGTGCTCCGGGAATTCCACGCGATCGACGTGCTCGTCAACAACGCGGCCGTGCTCGGTCCCACGGGGCCGCTCGTCGGCGTCTCGGCCGCCGGCTGGAGCGAGACGATGCGGGCCAACCTGACCGGGCCTTTCCTCGTCACGCGCGAGGTGCTGCGCGCCTCGATGCTCAAGCGCGCGCGCGGCGTCGTGATCAACGTGTCATCGGGGCAAGGTCGGCGCGCGTCGGCCGGCTGGGGCCCCTATGCCGCGAGCAAGTTCGGGCTCGAGGGGATGACGCAGGTCTGGGCGGACGAGACGCGCGCGGCCGCGATCCGGTTCTACACGCTGAGCCCCGGGGCGACCGCGACGGCGATGCGGGCGGCCGCGGCGCCCGGCGAAGACCCGAAGACGATCCGCCAGCCGTCCGCGGTCGCGGACGCCTTCGTGGAGCTCGCGCTGGACGTCTGCGGGCACCCGACCGGCGCGATCTTGAGCCTGGACTCCGCCGGAAAGATCATCCGCAGTCCATCCTCCAATTAGTACAATCGCCGAATAATGCTCAGCGTTTCCGTCATTATTCCCACCTACAACGAGCGCGAGAACATCGGGATCCTGATCGGGCAGCTGCGCGAGATGCTGGGGGCGCGAGACCACGAGATCCTGGTCGTCGACGACCGCTCGCCCGACGGCACCGGCGCCGCGGTCGAGGCGCTCGCGAAGGCCGACCCCCGGGTCCGGCTCGTCGTCAAGGAGAAGCGCGAGGGGATCGGCGCCGCGCTGCGATACGGCTACGGACTCGGGAAGAAGGACGTGCTGCTGTCGCTCGACGCCGATCTATCGTTCTCCACCCCGGAGGCGCTGAAGCTGCTCGAGCTCATCGACTCGGGCTTCGACCTGGCGCTCGGCTGCCGCCACAAGACCGGAGGGTCCTACGAGGCGCCGACCCTCCGCGTGAAGGCGAAGTTCTTCGTGAGCCGCCTCGGCAACCGCGTGATCCGCGCGCTCGTGGGGCTCGATCTGCATGACTACTCCGCGAACTTCCGCGCGATCCGGCGCTCCGTATGGCACGCGATCCTCACCGAGGAGAACACGAACTCGCTGCTGCTCGAGATGATCCTCAAGGTGAAATACGGCGGGTTCAAGATCGCGGAGGTGCCGGTCTCTTTCGCGGACCGGATTCACGGCCAGTCGAAGCTCAATCTCTTCATCGAAGCGCCGAAGTTCCTCGTAAACCTTCTCAAGTACACGTTGCGCTATCGCGTGCTGGGCGCGTGATCCGGCTCGGCGCGACGGGCCTGAGCGGGGTGCTCGGCCGCGCCCTGCGGGCGCGGCTCAAGGAATTCGAGTGGGTTTCCTTTGAAGGCGACGTGACCGACGCCGCCGCCGTGAAGGCTTGGTACGCGGACGCCGGCCGCCTCGACGGGCTGTTCCATCTGGCCGCGGTCGTGCCGCTGCGCGAGGTCGAAGCGGATCTTCCGCGCGCGACGCGGGTGAACGTCGAGGGGACCTGCAGCGTCCTCGACGCGGCCGGGGAGTCCAGCGCGCGCCCTTGGATCTTCCTCGCGTCCACGTCGCACGTTTACGCGTCGAGCGCCGAGCCGCTCAAGGAGACCTCGCCCCTCGGCCCGGCGAACGCGTACGGCCGCACCAAGCTCCAGGCCGAGGAGTCGGCGAACGACCGCGCCCGGCGCCATGGCCTCGAGCTGTGCATCGGCCGCATCTTCAGCTACAGCACGCCCGAGCAGCCCGCGAGCTATTTCATCCCGGCGATCATCAAGAAGCTGTCCGAGGCGCCTCGCGGGGCGACGCTCGAGATCCCGGGCATCCAGGGAACGCGCGATTTCCTGACTCCGGAGCTGATCTGCGAGGCCTTCGAGGTCCTGCTCGCGAAAAAGGCCTCCGGCGTCTACAACATCGGCACCGGCACCGCGGTAAAGCTGATCGACATCGTGTCGGCGGTCCGCGCGCGCCTCGGCCGCGAGGACCTCGTGATCGTGCCGCGCGATGAAGGGACCGTGCATCTCCGCGCCGATGTCTCGAAGCTTCGAAGCCTCGGGGTCGAGCTGCGTTTCGACCTCGCGGCGCTCATCGAGCGCATGATCCCCCTCGACGGTAAAAAGGCTACGATTAAGCGATGAAGTTTCTCGTCACCGGAGCCTCCGGCATGACCGGCAGCCGACTGGTCGAGCGGATCGTCGAGAAGCACGGCGCCGTCTCCGTGACGGCGATGACGAGCCCTCGGCCGACCGCGCAGGAGATGGGGCGCGACGCGGCGGTCGCGCGGCTGGGCGTGAAGCAGGTCCGCGCCGACTTGCTCGATCCCAAGAGCTTGACGGCCATCCCGGATTTCGACGTCGTGTATCACCTCGCGGCCGAGCTGAACGTCGCGCTGACCGACGAGAGCGAAGTAGCCCCGATCCGCGTCAACGACACGGGCACGGCGAACCTCATCGCCGCGCTCGGGCCCCGGCTCAGCGGTAAAATGTTCATCTACACGAGCTCGATCGCCGTCGTCGACCGGCCGCTGCTCGGCGCGCCCGTCGACGAGGAGACGCCGTGCCGGCCGCGCACGGTCTACGGGCGCACGAAGCTTCGCGGCGAGGAGATCGTGAAAAAGACGGCGCGCGAGCTCGGCTTCCGCTACGCGATCTTCCGGCTCGGGACGGTCTACGGCCCGAACTGCCGCGCGAACCACGTGTTCGAGCTGTTCACGCGCTGGGTCGCGGCGGGAGCCTTGAAGGCGCGCGTCGACTGGCCCGGCCGGCTCAGCCTGATCTTCGTCGACGACGCGGTCGGCGTCCTGCTCGACTCGGTGGAGCGCCGTGAGGTCGAATCGCAGACCTTTTTTCTCGCGAGCCCTGAGCCCGCGACGATCGGCGGGCTGGCCCAGGCGATCGCGCGCGCGCTCGGCAAGGAGCGGACGTTCATCGCGCTCCCCTCGGGCCTCGTCGCGCTGGCGAACGGCGCGCTCGGCCAGGACTGGTTCTGGAGCCGGACGCCCGCGCCGGTCGCGACCGGCGCCTGGCGCTTGTCCCTCGTCCTCAGCGACGGCTTCTGGTGCGACGTGACCAAGCTCCTGCGGATCTTTCCCGACAAGACCTTCGTCGAATACCGCGAAGGCGTGCGGAGGTCTCTGGCGTGCACATAACGCTCATCGAGCCGCCCCGCTATTATTCTCCGACGAGCCCGATCTCGACGGTCGTGATCCCGCCGCTCGGCCTTGCCTATATCGCCGGCGCGCTGGAGGAGGCGGGGCATAAGGTCCTCGTCGTCGACGCGCTTGCGCTGGGGATGGCGACCTACACGCCGTTCCGTTCGATCTACCTTCGAGGCCTGCCGATCGACGAGGTCTGCGGCCGCGTCCCGAAGGACACGAAGATGATCGGCGTCAGCTGCATGTTCTCCGCGCAGTGGCTCGTCGTGCGCGAGCTGATCCGCGAGCTCAAGAAGCGCTTTCCGGGCGTTCCCGTCGTGCTCGGAGGCGAGCACGGGACCGGGATGCCGGACCTCACGATGGAGCAGTCGCCCGTCGACGTGATCGTCACGGGCGAGGGCGAGGAGACCGCGGTCGAGCTCGCGGCTCGCATCCAGGACGGCCGGCCGCTCGAGGGCATGGCGGGCACCGTCGTGCGCACGAAAGACAAATGGACGTCCAACGCGCGCCGCGACCGCATCCGGAAGATCGACGATATCGCGCCGCCGGCGTGGCATTATTTCGACGTGGACGCCTATATCGCGTTCAACCAACCGCACGGCGCGTCGCGCGGACGCTTCATGCCGATGCTCGCGACGCGCGGCTGCCCGTTCTCGTGCACGTTCTGCACGAGCCCGCAGATGTGGACGACGACCTGGCTGCCGCGCGATCCCGAGCTCGTCGTCGACGAGATGCAGCGCTACATGGAGCGCTACAAGGCCACGGACTTCCACTTCGAGGACCTCACCGCGATCGTGAAGAAGGATTGGATCGTCAAGTTTTGCGCCGCGATCGTCAGGCGGGGGCTGAGGATCACCTTCCAGCTGCCCTCGGGCACGCGCAGCGAGGCGGTCGACGACGAGGCCGCGATCGCGATGAAGGCCGCGGGCTGCCACGAGTTCTCGTTCGCGCCGGAATCGGGCGACCCGAGGGTCCTGAAATCCATCAAGAAGATGGTGAACCTCGACCATCTGTTCGTGTCGGCGCGCAGCGCGATGAAGGCCGGCATCAACGTCGGCGGCTTCTTCATCGTCGGCTTTCCCGAGGACACCTACGGCAGCGTCTTCAACACCTTCAAGACGATCGCGCGCTGCGCGTGGACCGGGTTCGCGAGCGTGAACGTGAACCCGTACTCCCCGCAGCCCAACACCGCCTCGTTCAACGCGCTGCGCGCGAAGGGCGTCATCGGCGAGCTCGACGACGACTACTTCATCAACCTCTTCCAGTTCCAGGACCTCGGGCGGGCGAAGCAGACCTACAACGACCGGTTCAGCAGCCGCCAGATCACGTGGTTCGTGCTCACGGGGTTCGGCATCTTCTACGCGGTCTACTTCCTGTCGCGGCCGTGGCGGATCCTGACCCTCGTCCGGGACGTCCTCGGAAAGACCTCGTCGAACAAAAGCGCGCGCGCGATGTCGAACCTGCTCAAGGATTTCGGATCGCTTCGGCGCGCTCCGGTCAAACGCTGACGATGGAGCGCAAGGCGGCGGCCGCGGGCGCGGTCATCCTCGCGCTCTCGCTCGGGCTGTGGGGGATCCGCTGGGGGCTTCCGTCCCCGGGCCGGCTCGCGCGCGTCGCGCCGCGGGGCCTCGACGGTCCGGAGTTCCGGGGCGTCCTCGCCGACTCGTGGTCCGCGATGCATCAGGAGCTCGGCGAGAACCTGATGGTCAACCCGAAGTCGATGAGCGCGTTCAAGGGCATCGTCGAGACGCCCGCCGGCTGGAGGACGCCTCCGAAGGAGCTCCTGAACTCCTACCGGTCGTTCTACGTGCGCTCCGAGCACGAGGACGAGCAGAGCACGCTGCTCGCGCTGTCGCGCATGAAGCCGCGCCGCCTCGAGTTCAACACGCACCTGTTCACCTACGGAGCGACGCACATCTACGCGGTGGGGGCGTCGCTCGCGATCGGCGCGGCGGCGGGCCTCGTGCCGCTCAAGAGCTCCCTGTTGTTCTATCTCGAGGACCCGTCGCGTATGGCCGCGATGTACGTCGCGGGGCGGCTCGTGTCGACTGCGGCCTTCATCGGCTGCGCATTGATGCTTCTACGGCTCGGCCGGCGCGCCGTCGGGGAGGAGGCCGGAGCGTTCGCGGCGGCGATCTTCATCCTCACGCCGGCGGCCGTCGTCCAGGCGCACGTCCTCAAGAACCACATGTTCTGGGCGTTCTTCGCGCTGTGGGCCCTCGAGCGGAGCTTCGCCGTGCTCGAGCGCGGCACGCCGAGAGCGTACGCCTCGGCCGGCGCCGTCGCCGGGCTCGCGACCGCGTCGTTCCTCGGCGCGTGGCCCGCGTGCCTCGTCGTCGGGGCGGCGGGCGCGATGCGGCTGGCCGGGCTGCACGCGCCGAAAGGCCGGCCCCAGCCGCCGGGGAAGGAGCTCGCGGGCCTCGCGCTCGCGGGCGCGTGCGCGATCGCGGCCTTTCTGGCCGTGAACCCCTATTGGCTGCTGGACTTCCGGGAGGCGGCGCTCGAGATGGCCGCGCTGCGCGGCTTGAGCGTCTTCGATCTTTCCCATCCGCTGCTGTTCGTCCGAAACGCCCTCCGGCGCTCCGTCACGGATCCGGTGCTGACCTTGATGTTCGGCGGCGCGGCCTTCGCGCTTCTCAAGGGGAGGCGCGAGCCCGCGCTGCTGCTCTGCTCGATCGCCTTTCTGCTCGCGCTCGCGTCGATGGCGACGGTCGGCGGCGTCGTTTCGACGCGGCAGGTCCGCTACTTCCTCGGGTGGGTCGCGGTGGGCTCGCTCTTGGCCGGACGGCTACTCCAGGAGCTGCGCGCGCTCAAGGGCGCGCCCGGA
>Ga0163144_10007513_pt1 | contig 23893 bp, 15 predicted proteins | sample OliLak19BULKMAT1_FD_123175 | JGI IMG/M metagenome (GOLD analysis project Ga0163144, IMG submission 123175) | Freshwater microbial mat bacterial communities from Lake Vanda, McMurdo Dry Valleys, Antarctica - Oligotrophic Lake LV.19.BULKMAT1 | ecosystem: Environmental > Aquatic > Freshwater >...
AACCGGGGAGGCCCGTCGTCATCGCATCCTCAACTCACCCCAAAACGTTCGCTCGTGCCAGACAAGCTGGCACGGGGCGACAGAACAAATGGGGAACAAAACTTGCGCAATCAAATACCTGCGGCAACCCCGGATTTTTAACAGCCGAGGCTTGGCCGCAGGCTTTGGCGTTGTGGACCAACGCCGCACCGCTTTGTGATGGCGCACGACGGCAGCGCTGCCACGATGGTATTGCGAAGTGCAAACACGAGGTCGCGGTCGATGCGGAGCTGGCTTCGGTCGCCCGGCAGATGCTCAACATTCCGACGCTGGAAACTCGGAAGTCGGATGTACTGGATTTCCACGAGGTCTCGGTCTGGCAACTCCTGGCAGCCCTCCGGGTGGGACGCAAGGACAGAACACGATAGGTGCCGGCCGACGGGGCACTCCGGCTGTGAATGCACTGCAATTCGTTGTGACGGGGGCGATCGGAAGTGATACAATGGTGTACCATTGTGATAACAACGCGGGAGAACTGAAGATGCTCAAAAACCTCGTCAGACACGGCGAAGGAAAAGCTTCGAGAGGCCAGCAAGAAAGTAAATGCTCGTTACAAGAAGACTTTTCAGAAGCTCGCTGAGTAGGAAGTCATGCCTGAGTTTCTGACACTTGAAGATGTGCTGAAGTACGGCGGATCCATGTTCACGAGGTGAATGGGCTTGCCGTCCAGCAGCCGGTCCAGATCCTGTGGACTGGAACTGTCGCCACACAACAGCCGGTGGTCACCCAGAATTCACAGGTCCCCTGACTGAGTGATGGCCGCATCGGGCGGTGCCGGCACGTCGTCAGGATCGGTCAGACCGTCCCTGACTCCGGGATCCATGATTTCCGCCAGTTCGTCCGCATCAAAGCCGATCAGCGAGAGATCGAAGTTGGCATCCTTGAGCTGCGATAATTCCAGTGGCAGCAGATCGTAGTTCCACTCGGCGAACCCGGACGTTTTGTTGTCGGCGATGCGGTACGCACGGATCTGCTCGGGATTAAGACCCTTGGCCACGTGGACCGGGATCTTGTCGAGTCCCAGCTTCTGAGCCGCCTTGTACCGTGTGTGGCCCACGATGATCACGCCGGCTTCGTCCACGACGATCGGCTGGCGGAACCCGAATTCACGGATCGATGCGGCGACCACATCGACAGCGTCGTCATTCAAACGGGGATTGTGTTCGTACGAGTGCAGCTGCGCGAGCTGCCATTGTTCGACCTTCATGGCACGACCTTTCCTTCAGGCAAAGAAGCGGAAAGGGTCGGTCGGTGGATCGGTGGGTTGACTGTTCGTCAGGGTGTCTTACGGAACTTAATCTGCACGGCCCGCACAAGAATACCGGTCACAAAAGCGGCCGGAAAGAGTAGGATAATACCACCTGTAAACATATGGATCGTCCAGGATTGACGTGCCAGACCGGCTTCGGGTACGCCGTGGTGAGCGGCGTCCCAGATCATGCCTGTGGCACCCAGCAGAACCAGCGTGACCACGATTGCAACGACGTTCCTTCGGACAAGAATGAACACAGCAACAGTGGTGATCGCGGCAACGCAGTAGGGCAAGAACATGATGGAATTGCTCCACGCATTCATTCTACGGGACTGATCGCAATCAGTAAGTATTCAAATTCGGACCCACAAAACAAACTGTCCTCACAATGGCGACTGTTCCCGATGGCCCAACCTGCCCAGATTCCGGGCGGAGTACCTATTCACAACTTCTTCCTTCTTTCACCCCCACTCACACGCGGTCTCACGCGTACACGCGGTCACATCGCGTGTGTATGGGTATGGGTGACAGAGAGAAAGAAGTAAGTAATACATTCATTTTGTGTGGCACGGTGAAAGAAGGAAGGAAGTCAGGCACTGTGTTTTTCCGTATCATTCGATGTGCATCATTCCCTTCTTTCACCGTTGATTCCTTCACCACTTCGTTCTCCTTGTTGGCCCATTTCGGGCCTGACTTCACCCGACGTTGCGTGAGGCGTGGACGGACTTGTTTCACCGTCGATGGTTCTTTCCCCGAACAGCCGGCAGTGGATTCCCGTCCGGCCGGTTGTCTTGACCGACTGGATCTCGATGTCGCCTTGCTGGACCAGTGTATCGATCACCCCTTGAAATGTTTTTGAATCCATCTTCATTCGTTTCAGGAGCAGGCGGTGTGGCAACGATTGCCCCGGTGCCTCGACCAGCTTTTTGATTAGCTTCAGGCAGTCGCCGTGAAACGGGTTTTCTGCCACGTGACCGTGCGCCATGAACAGCATCCGCCGCGTCTGGTGCATCACGAACTTCATCGCCCAGCGCACTGCATCGGAACCGATCGCAGGATCGATGTTGTTTTCGCTTACCGCATCCAGCAGCGCCAGTTTGTGAGTCTGTTCATGCACGCGACCCCAAACAGTGGTTCCCACCGGATCGCCGCGGGCTGCTGCCTGGGCATACTCTGACTCCGCCTGCAGACGGGAATCGGTCAGGAGTCGACGGGCGGATTCTGTGGCCCGCACAACATGCGGTTGCGGATGCCACTGTTCAAGATTCCCGGATCCCGGGCAGAAATCAGCCCACCATTGTGCCGTTTCGATCATGTGGATCGGCGGATCAATGATTCCCGGATCCTGTCCGACGCTTCGCCGGCCGCTTTCGACAATCAGCATCCGAGCAAAAAATCCATTGGTCAGCATGCGTTCCGACAGGGCACCATAGTCGTGGTTTAAAATGGCTGTGCCGTAAACCACCAGACACGGCTGATCGATCACTCCCGGCAGTTCTTTTCCAGCCTTCCGGCGCATGGGATAGATCGTGTTGGCGCTGGAATACATGGTCAACAGCGTCGTCATGATGTTCTCATGGCGAGCATCTCGCGACTTGTTGATCGACTGCAGCAGGCCATCGATTTCATCGGTCTGAAACAACATGCAGGGCGTGAGATTCAGAGAATCCTGAATACCTTCTCCCGAGGCGAACTTTTCGCCGAGAAGATTCACGAGACCGACGCGGTGCAGGATTGCGGCATTGACCTTGCGTGGAAAGTCCTTGCCGCCGGACGAAAACGCAAAAGCCAGCAGATAAATGTTCGTGCGGTTGTCGGCCTCGTCGCGAACCTTGCGTCCTGCAAGCAAAGCCTGCAGGGCGATCGCTCCACAGAACGCCAGCGGCACGTTCGGATAGGGAGCAGTCGCAAGGCAGAGGTCCATCACCTCGGACACAAATCCGGGAATCCGACAGAGCGACTCCGGAAGCGGACCTGGATCGATATTCGCCGGCGGCGGATTTGAGGCCGGACGGGTCACACCGATCATGCGAAATCTGGACAGATCCACGTGTGCAGTGTCTTCAGTCACCGTGGCCTTGCGAGCTCGGGCCAGCGTGCGATCCATGTAGTCGGCACGAAGGGCCTGCTCTGGATGCAGGCCGTGTCGCCGTCGCCATGCGAGAGTCAGCCGCGATGCTTCGAGGTGCGACCAGCCCCGCATCATCGCGATCGTGGCCAGACTCAGGTCATAGCCACTGGCTGAACCGTCGCTCAGGTCACTGCGAGTTCGATCCCACGTCTCACGAAACACCGGGCTTTCCAGAATGGCGGCCACCAATTTGTCGGCCGGCGGTTCGGCATCCGGCGTCAGCACAGGATGCTGATGAATGGAATCGCTCCCGGACTGCTGAGCGACCGAAGAACAGACATCCTCGGGCAGAAAGTTCTCGAAGTCGTTGACCGAATAACGGCGATCAAAGTTCGCCTCGAGCAATCGCACGGTTCGTGTATCGTGCGGCAGTTTGCGATTTGTGGTGTTCGGCAAGCGCAGGACACGAGTCAGATCGCCGAGGTTCTCCAGCGACCAGCCCAATCGTGGCGCAGCCACACAGGCCAGCTCGTGCCACGCTTTTGTCAGGTGCGCCGCGCGGCCGCGTTCATTCGCATCAGCAAACAGCCAGGGTTCCTGCTGCAGCCAGTACAGATGCCGACCGTGACCGCTGTCCAGAATCAGCGATGGCCGCAGCGGGAGTTCCTTCAACAGTCGCTGAAACTCCAGATCATCAGCGGGCAGCGCTTTCCCCGGATGGGCGTCCCCGGCGAAATCCACGTCGGCCCAAAACGCACCGATCACGGCGATGTCGTCCAGTTTTCCCCGTCCGGTCGGCGTCCCCTGAATCAGTCCCACGCCCAAGTACACGTTCTGTGACTCGGACAATTTCGCAGCGACTCGGCAGACAGACGGAATCTCATCAAAGAAGCGCGCACGACGTTACGGCACCGTGAACAACGCCAGTCGGCGTTCGGCGGAAACAGACGTTCCAAACATCCGTGCCAGAAACTCGTCCATGCGACGTGTCAGTCTCTCCAGAGGTGTTGTCGGGCATTCGGATCCGAAGGTCGATTTGCCGATGCCTTCGGTGCCATAGAGGATCAATCGCGGCGGTAGTGGCTGTTTGCCACGCTGAATTTTGCTGAGCAGGGTCATACAGGGAAAGTCCTTTCGAAGGGTTGAGTGGTTGTGTTTCGGTAACGCGTACTACCTATGCCGTTTCGCCGTACGATGTCCGGCTTGTGTCAGCAATCTTCAAAGCCAGCGTCCTGGAAGTACGACTTCGCTTCATTCAGGGCTTTGCGAAGTTGCCGACGTGACGTGTCCATGTCACGAGCGACGGAAGTGGGCGATGCACCCATGACGCGGCGACAGATATCCTGAAGATGCGCCGGCATCTGCTGCAGCGCCTGCTGAACCGCGTCTGCGATATCAGGCCGGCAGCTGGTGTCGTGAGACCGGTCGTGACTGCGACGACGATCATCCGATTCGCACAGCGTGGCCGCCGGAACGTTGCCGCGTTCGTCACGCGATGATGGGTCATCCAATGAGCGGGCTCGCAGGCCTTCCGCACGCTTCAGTCGTCGGCGTTCTCGAAGAATGATGGCGACGGTCGTATTGACGACGCGATTGATGAACGTGTTGAGTGACGCTCGTTCGGGATCAAAGTTGGCGGCCTGAGTGAGGACAGCAGCCCACAGATCCTGTTCAAGATCTTCCTGATCCGCGCGAGAGAAGCCCGGTCGACGTATCAACTGACGGGCTTTGAATCGAATGAGAGAACGGGCGTAACGAGTAAGGACCGAGTCCAGGGCGACGGTGTCGCACATTTCTGAATCTGAGGCCGGAAGCAGACACGCCGAAAAGCCGCCTCAATGGCGGACAGCGCTGCGTGACGGATCCTTCACCGTCAACAAAACCACAACGCGACTGACTCGGGTGATGGCCTCGGCGGCCTTCAGACGGCAGCCACGGTGTCGCAGATTTCGCGGAGGAATCGGGCTTGCGACGGCCGTCTTCATCCGCTGCAAGTCATTGCCAGTCCCTCGCTTCCGCGACATTTGGAATTTTCTTCTGTCCGTCGCACCGCTGCGACACCACCGTGCGACGCACCGATTGGCTGCTGGACTCCGCTGCGACAGAACTCAGCCGGCCAGTTCGCAGGACAGCTCGCCGCACCGCATCCTTGGTGATTGTCCGCCCGGTCTGAATCGACATGGCATCCGCCGCCTTGCAGTGCGAGCCATGTTCTTTGTAGGCCGCGACAAAAGCATCGTCCGTCAGCATCGATGCGATCTCTGCCTTGATCTGTCGACGAAGCAGTAACTCCCGATTCTCAGACTTTGCCACCGTGGTCGATGACTCCTCAGAACGTTCGTCCTGCTCAATGACCATCGCGACGAGATGCCGGTGATCGAAACGCAGTTGCTCTTCGACCAGCTGCGACACCTGCGACAGCGCGATCAACACGGGTACCCGGCCACTCCAGATTTGTTCATCGGGATTCCGATCGGGAAACAGGACGATCGGGCGAACCGAAGATCGCATCGCCACGACCATCGCCGGCCCGTCGCTCAACGACAGGCCACGCGACAGCCAGACATCGCGTGAGCTCTCCTGCCAGCGCGTCCGTCCCAGTCGCCACAGCCGATCGGCGATGAATGCTTTCGGCTGACCGGTCAGTGCGAGCGCGGCGGCGACACCTCGCGCGAAGGATGCGGTGTCGACCGTCCACTGTTGCAGTTCACTCGGATCGACTTCAACACGCACCTGAACCGGACAGGCAATGAACAGCCGACGTTCACCATCCGGTCCGTCCGCGGCAACAGGTTCCTCCCAATGGTCACCACATTCGGGACACACGACGAAGGAAGCCTCCGCTGCTGGTCGCAACCAATTCCATGCAGTCAGCGCAGTTTGCAATGGAGGCGACCAATCATCGAGCAAGTCGGGTGTGACAGTCGTCGAGTCCATTTCGAGCAATGACCAGAACCCGGTCAGGGAATCAGACATGGCTGATTCCCCACAATTTCAGGCACCGTTCTCCAACGTCCGTCAAATCATCCGGCTTGCTTTTCAGGTCACAGGAATTCGGTGCGCTCACGCTGAAACTCAGTGTCGTTGACCGCGATCTGCCGTTCGGCCGGAGTTTCAGTTGAAACGCTGCCGACTGGACTTGCATCAGATCCGGCGGCACGTTCTGTTCGGCCAGCCGCTCTCGCAACTCCGCCGCCGCTACGGCAGACTCGTGCGTGACGAGAATCCGATCTCCTCGTAGCGGACATCCTTCAGCATTCCGCGGGGTGCAATCCGGATGCGTGTCAGGCGGACGTCAGCAATCTGGTCAGACGGATCCGTGGCAAACGTCAGGCCGGACGTCAGCAGATGGTCGAGGCGGTAAGCAGGGCGCAGCGGAACGCTGTTTCCTGCGTCCTGCCCCAGCACCGCACTGCAGAAGGCCTGCCGCAAATGCTGCTGAATCTTGCGGCCTCCCTTGGCAATCAGATCCAGAGTCCCGGTCTGAGCATCGAACGCAAACACATGGGAAAATGCATAACGTTCGGCATGCTGCTCGACCTCGCCATCCGCATCAAATGCCAGCAGTGTGTCGGGCCAGTTGTCGAGGTACGCAAAGAAGTAGTCCACGCCGTTGTGACGCGGATAGTGGTGGACATGACGATGCCGTCCGCGCAGCTGATTCGGCCAATAACAGCGTCGCAGTGCCTTCTGCAGCGCCTTGGTCACGTCCTCGGTGATCGTCAGATTCTCGACCGGTAGCCCCTGCCAGCGATCGAACTCAGGAATCAGTTGCGGGCATCCGGCATCATTGTTGTCTCGCTCATTCACCCAAACTCCGCGCAGCGTCAAGCGTGGTTGGTTTGCCATGGTTTGTGTCCCTCGTCGGTTATGCGTTACCCAAGGCATCGGGCACACGAGACACACTGAGCCGTTTTTCGAGAACGAGTTCAACTCTGTTCGAAACACCAGTGCTCAGAACTTTGGAATTTGCCTCGTCCTGCAGGATCCGGCGGACGGCAAGTGCCAGAATTGCTGCAATTCCCCGGCGTCGCTGTTCGGAGCTCGACACTTTTGCGATGTGAGCCTTCATCCCTGCCAATTTCTGCCTGCAATCAACCGTTCATCACTTGATTCAGCAAGTCACGTATACCGTTACGGGGTTATGTGTCCGGAAATAGCGCAGGGATTTCGGTCGTCGATTCGTCGCGTCGGACGATGTGGCCAGAGCATTTTTGCATTGGATTCCAGGACGCTTCGGTTTGGGCGACCGACGCGCGCTCGCGGCAGCCGAAAGTCGCGTGCGAAGATGGTTGAACTCCGGATTTCAGGGTATGGCGTTGACGCTGCGGATTGCTTGATCTTGTTGAGGGGCGGTGGCGAAAGGAGACAAGTCGATGCGTCCCTGAGCGGTTGATATCGCCAGCAACAAGAAAGCCCGGCGGGGCGTTCGAACCTTGCGGCCTACCAGACCCGCCGGGCTGGTTTTTGATTTGGCCTGATCGGGTTTGCTGCTTTCGCGGCAAAACTGATCCGACACAGGACAGCGATGGACTTGATACCCTGGCACTCTCCGCAGAGGTCACTCTGCGAATTCCGGCATGGCAAGGTACTCGAAGCACGGAAGCCGTTGTTGTTGTTACGGTTATCCGGCTGGTTCGTGTTGCGGTTCGCCGAACGCACATTGGCTGCGTTATTGTTGAACGAGCCGCCACGCAAAACACGGTTACTGGTTCACTGCCCTGCGGAAGATTGTCTCATCCAACAGACGGCACCGCAACTGATACGTGTCGGCCTGGATCGCGTGACCACACCAGCTCATCAGTCGACGCTGGATATCGGGCAAAGAAATCGCTCCGTTCGCATAGGCAAGCTGCATCTCCCTGACCCGCCGCCGGAATCGTCTGACATTGTCTTTGGGCAGCAGACGATGTGTTGGAAAGACCCGATACCCGAGAAATCGAATTCCGTCTCTCACCGGAAAAATGACATTCTTCTTCGGGTGCAGTCGCAGACGCAGAGTCACCAGGAATTGCCTGATCTGCTCCCGAATTTCCGTGAAACACTTTTTGGCGTCGGAGAACACCAGAAAATCATCGACGTAGCGGACATAGCCTTTCATTCCCAGCCGATCCTTCACGAAATGATCGAGCGGATCAAGATAGACGTTGGCAAAAAACTGGCTGGTCTGATTGCCGATTGGAATCCCCTTACGACGCTCGCTGGAAGTAAACAAATCATCGCCGGGAAATGTGAGCGGAATTTCTTCCTGTGGGTTGCTGCCGTCAATGATTTGGTCCAGCAGCCACAGCACATATGGATCCTTGATCTTGCGGGCAAGCAGGCCTTTGAGAATCTGGTGGTCGAGAGACGGGAAAAACTTGCGGATATCCGCCTTCAGCACGTAGCGGTACTGTCGTGAATACTGCTGGCAGCGATTCACGGCGGCGTGGGTCCCTTTGCCTTTTCGACACGCATAGGAATCCACGATGAACGTCCGCTCGAAGATTGGCTCCAGCACATTCACCAGTGTATGATGGACCACGCGATCACGATAAGGGGCCGCACTGATCTGGCGTTTTTTCGGTTCGTAGATGAAGAAACTGCGATAGCCGCCGGGTCGGTAGGTGAGAGTGCTCAGTTCATCCTGCAACTTCAACAACTCGTGTTCCAGATGGAAGTCGAATGCTGCGACTGCAGGGCGAAAGCGTTTGCCTGTGCGAGCCTGCTCCGCAGCTTCCAGCAACGCTTCAAACGAGACAACATCATTCCAGAGGTTGCCGTATCGCTTCATGGCTTGTCTCCGATCTTCAGCCAGCCGCCGATCAGCTTGCCAATGTCGTCTATGGACTTTGCCGCGAACGCGTAACTCTCCACCTTCAGGCACTGCAAATCTTTGGCCAGTCGCATCTGAAACCGCAGGATTTCGAGTCGGAGATTAGCCTTCTGTAGAAGTGGCGTTCTTAACCGACTGTATTTTGCCTCAATCAGCGTCTCCAGCAGATCATACAGGTTGCGTTCGATGCGTTCACCAAGCACGAAGCGATGATTGCGAGGAAACTTACTGACGTGGTTGCATGACCACAGGATGAAGTCATACGTCCTGGTGATGACCACCAACTCGTCGGCTGTTTTTCGGACTGCCATCAGTCGCCTCTCTGAAGTCACTGCAATAGGTCAATTTTCAAAATTTCGACCCGCCTTCGGCGGGTGGTAAAGCAGTAAGGGGGACAGGCAGTAAAGTCCTCGAAGCACGGAAGCCGTAGTAGTAGTTACGGTTATCCGGCCGGAACGAGAAGCGGTTCGCCGAACGCACATAGGCAGCGAGATAGGCGAACGAGCCGCCACGCAAAACACGGAAACTCGAATTACTTATTTTACCCAATTGCTCCTTATCGCCCATCCACTCACTGTCCGTCTTGAAAAATAACGCCTGATCCTGACACCACTCCAGTACGTTTCCCTGCATATCAAATAAACCCGCTCCATTGGGCCTCAGAGTGCCCACGGGAAGAATCCACTTGTCGCCAGACGTCTTGCTGTACCATCCATATTCACCCAGCAGCGTTTCTGTCTCCCCGAAGTAACGGGCCGTCGTGGTGCCAGCGCGGCAGGCGAATTCCCATTCCGCTTCCGACGGTAAACGGTAACCGGTCCGCTGCAGATAATCCGGCAACAGAGACATCCCTTCCTGAAACGGCTGATCAGGGTCGTAGCACCACTGGTCACGCTGGATGCCTTCCTGCTCGCTCAGCCAGTTGCAGTACGCGGCTGCATCGTACCACGTGATATTGTTCCCAGGTGCGTCCAGTTCGCGAGCCTTCGACCTGTCAAAATCGTGCTGGCTGCGGAATGCGGCAAACTGAGCGACTGTGATCTCGTGCGTTCCGATGGCAAACCTGCGGCCAATCCGGCGACGATGGCGAATTTCGTTCGTGCCGGTCGGACCGCCATATCGCTCCGCTTCGGACACGGGGGAGCCCATCAGGAATTCGTCGCTGGCATCAAGGATGGCGAAGGTGAGGGCAGTATTGTTTTTCTCAGGCTCCGCGGGACGTTCAGCGGCCGATGCATCACTCGGAGAGTGATGTCTACTTTCGCCTGTCTTCGTGAGATACCAGCGGCGGTCGCCGATGACCTCGCCGGTTGAAAAGGCCGTGCGAATTTCGGCGATCTTGTCGTCGGCTTCCAGTTGCTTCAGAGCCCACTCCGCAGCCCCATGCACCCCGGAGTCTGGATCTTCGGCGTAACGTTTCGCCAGATCGGCCATGACGGCAGCCTGCTGGTCGGCTGAGAGTAGCTTCGCTTTCGCGAATTCGCCGAGGCCGAGGATCAGGGAGCGCCGACGGGTGACGTCCGATTCCGTGGCCAGTTGAGTGATCAGGGACTGCGGATCGATGCTGTAACTTGCCAAACGGTGCAACAGGTAACTCCGCAGTCGCGGGTCGGGCTGATCCTGGAAAAGCGGCCAGACCTTATCAGCCGCTTTGAGCCGCAGCAGGGCGGTGGCGGCGGCGGATTGCTGCAGGGCGAGTTGCTCTTTGGCAGCGTCTGGGATCAGGGGACGGTGGAGGAGGAGTGAACATGTTGTTGCCGTGGCGGCCCCCTCATCCGGCCTTCGGCCACCTTCTCCCCCACCGGGGGCAGAAGGGACGGGATCGATGGCGATCGCGACGGGGCGGTAGCCCTGGGCCAGCAGTGGTTTGAGCTGTTCAGCGACGGACGTCATTGGCACTACGGACAGCAGTTTCGATTCAAGCTCCACGTCGGCTCGCCACAGGGCAGCGTATTTCGCGGGGGCTTCCATAGTCTCCAGCAACGCCAGAAACCGGGGATCCGCATGCAGGCTGGCGAAGTCAGCATCCGATTTCAGTTGTTCAGCGTTCCGGTAACCCTGAGCAACCATCTGCTGCAGCAGGGCGATCGTCTGGTCAGCAAGTTGCTGCGATTGAGCTACGTCCTTCGCACGAAACGCCTGTGAACACAATGCCGCCGCACACGCCACGTTGTAGAGGTCATCGGCGTTCTGGCCGGTGGCAGTGATCGCCGATTCGAGTTGAGCAGAGGCTGGCTCGAAGTCGCCCAGCCATGCCGGAACCTGAATCTGCACGTACAGCTTAAAAGACGGCTGTGCATCCGTAGCGAGATATTTTTCAAGGGACGCTTTGGCTTCGTCCGCTTTGCCAAGCCGGGCCAGCGTGAGCGTGCGATATTGCAGCACGGAAGCCGTTGAGATCTCCTTGCCAATCAGAAAATCCAGATCAGCGAGGGCAGCGTCCAGATTGCCGAGCTGGTAGTTGGCGGCGGCCCGTGCTTCACGCACCTGTGGATCGTCCAGTTTCTCCGGCGGCAGCTTTTCGATTTGAGCCAACTGCTGCCGGAATTGCCCCAGAGGATCGGCCAACTTGTCCGCCAGGGCGACTGCGACGTCCCATTGGGGTTGTGCCACCAGTTCAAAACCGGCATAGGCCGGGCGAAGCTCCGACGGAGCCCCCTGATTAGAGATGACCGCCGCGTAACGTCGCTGGCCGGCGTTGTCCGTGCGGACGCTGACGGTGCATTGGGAAGCGAAGCCTTGTTGCGTGAGTTGTGCCTGAGCGGCTGTCAGTTCAGCTCCGCTGACATCGATCAGGACGCGGCGTTGTTCATCGGCTGCCGCGGGTTCGGACCAGAGGGCGACGAACTGTGGTTCGGCGGCGGGGTCGGCGGACCGAAGTGGAGCGAGGTCGGTAAGCAGCATGCCGTCTTTGGCGGCAGCGGCGTCGGGAGCGGGGAGTTGGGCTTTGGTGGTTGTGGATTGAAGTTCCCATTTGCGGCCGTCGCGGGTCCAGATGGCGGAGACCAAAGTAGCAGGCACACTCCGTGTGCCGTCCGCCGAATCTGCTTGTGCTCCTGGGGAGGCTGCGGCACTCGGAGAGTGCCTGCTACTATAAGGGCGAACTCTTGTGGGGCGATAGCCGGAGGCGCGAAGGGTTTCGGCGATTTCGAGGAACGTGTCCCACGGCATGTCCTGACAGAATGCAAAGCGTTCGCCGATCATTCCGTGAGCCGCTTCGATTTGTGCTTTGGTGGCGGCAGCGGGGTCGCTCCAGGCGGGATCGAGCAGAGGGTCTTTCCAGTCCGGCGCCAGCTGACGCTCCAGGACCGCTTCCATGTTTTTCACGGCCGTCTGCTGGTGCTGCAGCAAAACCGGGAACAGAGTCTTATCCGAAACTGGATCTGCCGCCAAAATGAGATCCGTCAGCGTCTCAGGATCGTTCGCGGCATAATCAGACAGCAAAGTCGTGGCCAGCGTTTTCGCCAGTTCGCCGCGAGCCGGATCTTTGAAGATCTCGCTCAGGGCGGGAATAAGACTGCCGGCGACAGGACGCAGTAATTCCTGATACTGCCCCACATAGACCGGACTGACCGCGACCAGTTGTTCACCGGCAAAGCGAGTGAAGCCGGGGTCGGACCAGGTGGCATCCGACGGATCGAAATCCGCCAGCGCACAGGCCGCATGAAATCGCTGTGCTGCGGGCTGTTGTTCATCCATCGCCAGTTGCCACCATACCGGAATCAGCTCCGCTTTGTGAGGCTTCAGTAATTCACGGACCGAGGCAAATTGTCCGGGCGTGACAGTCAGCAGCCGGTCGCGCAGGAAGTCCAGCACTGTGGGATCAGCCTCTTGCCCTTCCGCCACCAGCGCCAGACCGGCGTGGAGTTTCGCATTGGACTCCGCCGGTGAATCTTTGAACGCTGTTTTCAACTGCGGGTCTGCCCACGTGCGGAAATCTTTCAGGCTGGTAATCGCGGCACTGACCTGAACGGTGTCGGCCTGTAGCAGCCCTTGCGTCAGGCGATTTGCCTCGGCTTTGTTTGTCTTGAGGTCCGCTTGCCGAGTCAATCCAACACCGGCGGCGATCAGAATGCAGAACGCTGCTGCGGCCAACACCGTGCGAATGCCATGAACTCGACCAGCCCGCTGCATCAGTGTTCGCTGCGGTGCAGTCCAGTGCTTTGACTCCGTAAGCGTCCGAATGCTCAACCATTCAGGCAGCGAGGGAAGGTGTCGGTTCTCTGGTTTCGCATGCCACAAGGCGGCACGTTCTTCGAGCTTGAGTTCTGCTCGGCCTCGACGTGTTTCTTTCTGCTTGCGAGTCAGCCATTCGCGGAGCGAAGGAACCAGGTAATCGTGTGTGAGCTGGTAGTATTGAGTGCTGGAATCACTTTTTGATTGCGATTCGTGCCCTTCGGGATCTGTGGGTGTAATTAGCCGCAATTCGCCATCCAGAATCCTCAGAAGGTCAGTGAAGTCGAAGGGACGGTCTCGATAGCCAGAGGCTTCCAGCAAATCAGCCTGCGATCGCATATGGCCTTTGATGTCGGTGCCCAGTTCCGGCAGCAGTGCTCGCAGGACGCCGCGAGCACCAATCGCGTGCAGACGATGCCGAGGATTGGCCTGGGGAGAACTGAATGTTTCTTCCAGAAAGTTGACGCCGATGCCCTGAGTGCCCCCCACCTGCTCAAGTGTCACATGTCTCCACGGTTTGCCTTTGATCAGTTCTGCAAACAGAGACAACCGAACTGGGACGATTTTGCCATTTTGGGCGAGGCCTTCTGCCACAGCAACGACAAACTGCCGTTCTTCCGCCGACAGGTTGCCCGCATTGGCTGGCAGCTTGCCGAACGCCTGACCGAATTTCTGCAAGACCTGGCAGCCATGTTCGGTATCAAACAGGTCCACAAGGGCAAAGTTGTGGCCCTGAACCATTGGGACGTCCAGTGCTTTCATGAGCCGCGCCGCCGCCACGGAGAAGTCGTCCCGCACCATCAGAATGGCCTGAACTTTGCCGCCATCGCATTGCCGCAGGGCTTTCACCAATTCCGCATCCGGTTCGGCTCGATGAGCGTGCAGCCACTGTTCGAACTGATCAACAATCATGACGACCTTGCGACCCTGGCCTCGTCGCAGGGTCTCCAGAGTTTCGGAAAGTCCCAGCGTTTCATTGAGTTCCGGCAGGCGCTTTCGCAATCCTCGCAGGATTCGCGACTCTGTGTCTTCCATCGTCGCTTCGACGTAAACGACAATCACGTTGTCGGACACACGGGGCAGCAAACCTGCTTTCACCAGTGACGATTTTCCGCAACCGCTGGGGCCATAGATCAGCCCAACACTGAACGTCTGCTCGGGATCGGTCTGTTCAATTCGCTGCTTCCAGAACGCAATACTCTCCGGCACACCCTCGCGGTTGCGTGCTCCGGGGAGCAGGTCCAGAAAGAAATCTGCGTCCGCAGCATCGAATGATCGCAGGCCCCTGGGAATCACCTGCACCGACTTTTTCGTGTCAGCAATGTTGGTCGATGCCGGATTGAGAAACTCCTGCAGGTCGTCCGCAAACTCAGCGGCCGTTGCGTACCGATCCGAGGCCTGCTTCGACAACGCCTTCAGGCAAATGCGTTCCAGTTCCGGGGGGATCGTGTCGCTCAGTTCTGCGGGAGGTCTCGGCTCTTTGGAAATCACGAGGTTCAGCGTTTCCATCCTCGAACTGCCGTGAAACGGTTTTTGTCCGGTCAGCAGTTCGTAGAGAACCACTCCGAGTGAAAAAACATCGCTGCGACCATCGATCCGATGCCCCTCTCGACGGATCTGCTCGGGGCTCATGTAGGCTGCTGTCCCCACGAGGGCATTTTGGTTCAAATAATCCTCTTCACGAATGGCCAGTCCAAAATCCGCCACGTACGGTGTGTTGGTGCGGTCTTCAATCAGGATGTTGGCGGGTTTAATATCGCGATGGATCAACCGCCGATCATGGGCATGCTGCAGGGCCATAGCAACCGTCGCCGCGAGCTTTGCGGTGTCCCGTTCAGAAGTCCGACCGGATTTGATGCGGGCTGCCAGGGTGGAGCCTTCGATGAACTTCGAAACGACATAAATGGAACCATCCTGGGTTCGGCCAACGTCGTAAACCGGAACAATATGCGGATGGTCGAGTTTGGCGACGGTCCGCGCCTCCTGCAGATATTCTTCTGCATCCTCCGGCTTTCGGAACCTCTCTTTCTTTGGCACCTTGATCGCCACTTGACGCTGCAGCTCCTCGTCGAAGCCCAGATACACCCTGCCAAAACCGCCTTCTCCCAAAATGCGGTCCAGTCGATAGCGACCTCTGTGCTGATCGCCAATGGCAGAACTGCTGATGTAAGTCACTGATGAGGAAACACCCTGATGGGACCTGATTACCGTCTGCATCAGTTCCGGGGCTTCCGACTTTGACACGGATACTGACGGTGAGTCCGAAATAAGGACCTTCAACCGCTCTCGCAAGGTGTCGCTCAGATCAGGAAACCGCGTGCTGATTTCTTCGATGCTGAGTGGCTGATCTGTATTTCGCCTCGCCTGAAACTCGCCAATGGCCAACTGGAGTTTCCAGTCAATGTCCGCAGGCAGATCCGAGAATCCAGCCAGATAGTCTTCGACCTGCAGCGGATTATCTGTCTGCCACCGTCGCTGCTGGTCAGCGAGTAGTACTGCCAAAATCTGTTGCGAATCGGCGATACCACTCTGCCCAAGAAATGCAAAGACATCCGGGGGAGATGAAGAACTATCCCACAGATGCTTGAACTGCGGAAGAGGTTCCATCTGCGATCACTCCGGCTGGCTGCCAAGTTCCAATGGGCGTAACGATTGATCCCCCGTGAGAATTTATGTCCAGAAGTGTAATCACCGGCTGTAGGAGATTCATCTGCAGACTAAGGGTATTCATGGAAATACGATTAACCAGCAGTCGATGCTGTTGCTGCCCCCGAAAATTCGGAGACAGAGGTTTCTGTCAAGATGATTCGACTCCGTGCCGCTTTCGCGTTTCACCGTAAACCCGGCGGACTGAATTCCCGTCTGCTTGGGTTCGACATGCCGACGCATTCTTGTTTGTGCCTTTCCGCGCGTCGGTGGCGCACACCGCAGCAGCGAACAGGACAACGGAAAAATGCGTCTGTCAAATCGACCGGATTGGCTAACAGATCCGAGATCAACTGCGTCGGTCGTCACGATCGGAGCGCGGATCGGCATCTACCCGAAACACTTCAGTCCGACAAACACCAACACGCGTTAGCGAGTCCATTCTGCCAATACACGGGAGAATGAAAGACTTTGCGATTTTCGTTATTTCACAGGGCATCATCGTGTCTGGCAGTGCGAAGTCACCGCTTCTTGCCAAGTCCACGGATCATGTCCTGCTGGCCTTGCTTCGTGTATTGTTCTCGAAATCGTTTTGTGTAGGGATTTTGGACGGTTCGACCAAGCCCCAGCTTCTGCAGGATTTCTTCCAGCGAGATTCCCTGCTCACCACGGTTCAGGTTTCCCAGCACGCGGTACACGATTGCGTCGCCTGACGAAATCAAGAAATCAGGCGACTGCTTCACCAGACAGGCCAGCGACTCTGATTCGCCGTCGTCGAGGTCACCGAGATACAGCAAATCAAACTGATTGCGAAATGTCTTGAGATCCGAAATGGAGACATCGAAGACTGTGATGGCACCTGATTTGATCAACGATGACAAATCGATGTCGTAGCCGTATTCATCCCGTTCGCTCTTCTGGAACAAAACTTCCTTCTCGGCCACGATTCGCGACAAATACAGGTCGCAGTTGGCCACGACCTGCTGCCAGAGGCCAATCTCGTGGAGATAAATAACGACGCCGGCGTCAAGTATGAGCAATTTCAATTTCGGCATCGTCCGGAACTTCCTGCTCAACCTGTCGCATGGCTTCCCGTCGGGTAATTCCCAGGTACTCTGCGTACCGTCCCGTGGAAATGTAACCTTTCCGGAGTGCCTCGGCAGCGAGCGCCTCAAACCGAAGTGGCCGAAGGGGCAGCGTATCGCTTTGACGCTTATCCCAGAATGCTATTTGCCCTTTCAGCTTTTCGGAGTTTTCCGATACCCAGTCTTTAGGACGATTGAACACGAATGACATCTGCCAAAGCAATGCATCGACTGAGACATCGAACTGACGTGCGACTTCGAACAGGTCATCGAACGTGAGCGTCGTGTTTGAGCCGAGTTGCGAATCAATTGCTATTCGGAGCGGTTCCTGGGGCATCAGCAGATTGCGAGCAAAGCACGTCGCCAGCTTTTCTTCCTGCGCCGATGCCTCGACAAATGACTCTTCGCCGGGCTTGCGAAAGATTTTCCACGTCAGAAGATGGAACAGTTCATGGGCCAGATCGAAATTTCTTCGCCAACGGACATTCTTTGAATTCAACAGGATGGCTGCACCAAATGTCTCATCGAGTGTGCAGGCTGCACTTCCACTCGGTTCAAACGCAATATGAAAAACTTTGATCTTGCAGATCTCTTCGACGACACGCAATAACGACTGGCCTGGGCGTTCCCCCAACCCGTGGATGCTGCGAAAATCATGGGCCAGCTTTTCGGCCTGCTGGTATCCGAACCCATCGGAATGGCCTGCAGCAAACGGAATCTGTAGCCGCTCAAATGACTCACACCACTGCTCCAGCAAATGGTATTGCTCAGCCAGCCGCAGCAAGTGATTCTGCAATACTTCCGCGTTGGGAGATTGCGGCTTCTGCCGCCAGAGCACGACTTCGCTCGGCAATGGACCCTCCTCAAGGAAGAAGGCTGTCGTCCGATGGAAAAGATCGGCCAGTTCTTTCAACTGCGAGAGCCGTGGCTCACGTTTGTCGTTTTCGAACTCTGATAGCGTCGAAGCCCCCACGCTGGTCCGCGACGCCACATCGTCCAGAGTCAGTTTCATCGACTGACGCGCGTATTTCAGACGTTCGGCAAGCCCACTCAAATCAGCATCTCCCCGTCAAGAACAAAAACGTCGCCAGAAGAGTTTATCGTCAACCACGGACGGGCGAAGGCTGAATTCTTCTGGATTTCAGAAGAAGTATTGAGTAAAACAGGTCGTTTCGACATAAGCCTATTCACCGCAACAGTTTGCGATGGCTTCAACACCGAATTCCAAGAGACTACGTTGAAGCCAACGAGGGTCTTAAGCCGGAGCGAATGTCTCTGAGTTTTGGAGAGACAAAGTTCGATTTTGGAGTTTGAGACGCTTGAATCGGGTCGCCACAGCTTGTCTCTGATTTCCGGAACATCACTTCCACCCAGATCGTCGCAAGTTGTTGCGGAGAAGCGGCGTACATCGGCACTTTTGAGGATGTCTCTCGGGCGGCGCATGAAAAACCCCGGGGTCGAAATTGATTCGACACCGGGGTTTAAGTGGCGGGGGCCGGATTTGAACCGACGACCTCGAGGTTATGAGCCTCGCGAGCTACCAGGCTGCTCCACCCCGCGACAGTATATTGAGCTGGCAAGTTTGTTGCTGAGTTTCAGCAACTGGCCTGCTTTGTCGCAAGATTTGTTGGGTGTTGAATCGCACAGGATCTTCCCTGTGCGAGCGGACGCGGCATACTATCGGCAAACGGCGGGAAAACCAGTCACTATTTCCCGCAATTTCGATTTCCACGGCCCAGGACCGCTCGGTCATCTGATCGTTACTCTAAAAGTCCGTGATGCCAGTGACGTTGCGGGACTCTAGACAAATCCCGCCGACGGAGTCCCGGCGCGCCGGAAGACAACAGTGGCCAACTCGTCGGTGGAGTGTTCCGGGGCGGACGATGGAGCGGACTCTTCAATGAATCAAAGCCGCGTTCTGATGACAGGACTGCTCCTGGCTGTGCTCATCAGCCAGGTGCCGACCTTCCTGCAACTCACGCTGACTCCGGATGCTGTCCTGTATGACGTGCAGGCCAGGTGTCTGCTCGAACGCGGCGTGCTCTATCGCGATGTACTGGAACCGAACCTGCCAGGGGTCGTGTGGATTCACGCGATGTTACGCAGCGTTGCCGGATGGTCGCCGGAAGTTCTGCGAACATTTGATTTGGTCGTGGTTATCTGTTCGTGCTGGCTGTTGGTGCGAATTGCGCGAGGTTGCACGCGGGGAACCCCCTCGTCTTCCGGCGCGCCGGGATCGGCCACCTTCTCCTCCGAGGCGGCGGGGAAGGGACGGGATGCGTTGCCGGAGGGAGTTTTGTTCATCTCGTTGCTGATGTTCTACTTCGGCACATCCGAATGGTGTCACTGCCAGCGGGACATGTGGATGCTGTTGCCGAGTCTGCTGGCGGTGACTTTGCGTCTGAGAGTCTGGCGGATGATGACGACGAGCCTGGACGAGGATCCTGAGGGGCGCCGCCGTGAAGAAGTTTATGCCGCGCCGAATCGCACGAACACCCCCTCATCCGGCCTAACGGCCACCTTCTCCCCCTGGCAGGGGGAGAAGGGATTTCTCGAAAGCCATCCAGAACAGCGTGATGAATCTTTCACGGCATTGCGTACGGGGGCGATTCCACGGTTGATCAAATCGATTGTCGCGATGGCTGTGCTGGAAGGAATCCTGTGGGCGGCGGCATTCTGGCTGAAGCCGTTCGTCGCAGTGCCTGCGATTGCGGTGATGATCGCCTCGAAAAAATTCGCTCCGTCATTCAGGATATGGGGACTGCACAGCGCGGCTGTAATGTTTGGCGGCACGATCGCTGGAGGTGCCGGCATTCTCTGGATGGTTCAGAGCGGTTGCTGGCCTTACTTCATTGAGACGCTGACTCACTGGAACGGCGACTACTTTCAGGCGGGGCGAAGTCGATGGACTGTGGAACGTTTTGTGGCTCATGCCGGCCGATTCTGGCCGTGGATTTTGCTGCATGGACCGGCACTGCTGATCTGCGGACGTATGTTCTTCGACGGAAGAACGGTGGGCCGGCGCTCGCCCGATGGAACTTCTGCGGATCAACCTTCTCTTCCCACGAGCGATTCGGATCTGCCGGCACCAGAAATTATGCCTCGGCGAACTGGTCCCACCCTACGATGCCCGCCAACTGGCGAATCGCTCCGTGAGGCACTGCTGCAAGCGTTGTATCTCGGCTGGATGCTGCAGGCGTTTCTGCTGCAGCAGATGTTTGACTACATCCATGTACCGAGCGTTCTGTTGGCCGTGGCCGTTTGTGCTCGTGCCGTGTCGATGGTTTTGCAGAGGAGTTCACCGGAACGAACTCAAAGTGCAGCGAGAACGACCTCGGCTCGAGTCCTCATCATTCCCATGGCTTGTGCATTCGCGGTCCTGGTGCTGGCGGCTTCGCCGTTGATACGCCCGAACCGCCTGAAGCATTGGCTTGAGTGTGTGCGAGCCTGTTTCGGCGGTGAGTTGTCGCCGACGTCGAAGGACGGACTCGCGCTGAGTCCGTTTCCACGCTGGTCGGAGCTTCAGCCGATGCTGGATCATATCAAAGCGCAGCGGATTCCAGATCGGTCACTCATGGCGTACAACGGCAATCTGATTCACCTTTATCCCGCGCTGACGTTGCGGCCACCCACGCGGTTTGTGTATCTCGATGTGCTGGCGCGACTTTTTCCGGATCGTCGCGATCAGATGGCGGAAGAGTTAGCAGGGTCCGACGTGAAATGGGCCGTCAGCGATTTGATCGAAGACGGCTGGGAAGGGGAACTTGACGACCGCGCGCTACTGCCGGAAGAGATTTCCCGCAACAGAGCCGAGATGTTTTTCCCATACAACCAGACGCCCGTCTTTCGGTCCGGCGGCTACGTTCTGTTCCGCATCGATCAGCCGATCGGTCGATTGACGGATGCGTATCTTCCGCTGTCAGCGATTGCTGAGTAGCGCATTAGCCGTTGAACCACCGGGGCCAGCGTGGCGGGTGAGGAATTTCTCAGAGGGTTGCATTTTCGCTACTGTTGTCCAGCGGACTGATTTGAGATCTCAGATTCCAGATTTGAAACGGAAGGAATTCCCATGATTCGATATCTAATGATCGTGAGCGTCTGCCTGGTCACTATGTCGCACACCAGTGCCGACGGCGTGCAGGACAACATTCCCGAGAACGTCCGTCGCATTCCGAAGGACGGCATTGAGATCCCGCCCGAACGTGAAACAGCGATGCGGGCGACATTGCTGACGCTTCATCAGAAGCTGGAACAACTGCGGGCCGTCGACAAGCCCGACGTGAAGGCTCTGCTGCCAGACGTGATGATCTTTGAACGAGCGGTCCGGTGTGCTCTGGACTATCGCGAGTTCTTCGATCCAAAAGACCTTGACAAAGCTGACTCGCTGCTGACCGAAGGCCTTTCACGAGCCGATCAACTGCTGGCCGGAAAGCCCGAATGGCCGAATCAGAGCGGACTGGTCGTGCGAGGTTACATCAGCCGGATTGATCACACGGTCCAGCCGTACGGATTGGTCGTGCCGGAGACATACGCCTTCAACCGCAGCGTGCCGACTCGATGCGATATCTGGTTTCACGGACGCGGTGAGACACTCAGCGAGGTCAACTTTCTTTGGGACCGGATGAAGAACCCGGGCGAGTTCACTCCGGAGCACACGATCATGCTGCATCCGTATGGACGCTACTGCAATGCGTTCAAGTTCGCCGGTGAAGTCGACGTGCTGGAAGCTCTGGAAGATGTGCAGCAGCGATATCGCATCGACGACGACCGGATCAGCGTGCGAGGCTTCTCGATGGGCGGAGCGGCCTGTTGGCAGTTCGCGACTCACTACGCCGATCGCTGGTTTGCGGCGAATCCCGGAGCGGGATTCTCTGAGACGCCTCAATTCCTGAAAGTGTTTCAGCAGGAAGATCTGAAACCAACCCCCTGGGAACAGACACTCTGGAATCTGTACGACTGCGACAAGTGGGCCCTCAATCTGACGCAATGCCCAACGATTGCCTACAGCGGCGAGAATGATTCACAGAAGCAGGCTGCGGATGTGATGGAAAGGGCACTGGCGCAACATTGCATTCGCTTGCGGCATGTCATCGGAAAGGGGATGGGGCATCGATACGACAAAGGCTCGAAGCAGATTATTGATGCAAGTCTTGACCAATTGGCCAAGGCGAGTCGTCACCGGGTACCGAGCCAACTCTACTTCACAACCTATTCACTCAAGTACAACAGTACACATTGGCTAACAATCAACTCTCTGGCACAACACTGGGCTGCTTCGACTCTGTCAGCTGAGATTAACGGGCCTGTCATCAATATTTCTTTCTTGGACTCCGCTATCACGAATTTCACGATTCGGTTTCCTTCAGGCACGTTTTCTCCCGTGAACCAGCTGTTGGTTTACATCAGGTCATCCCGCGAGAATAACGATAAAAACATCGACAACGTTAGTACAGACGTCGAACCGATCATTGTTCAGCCACTAAGCGATGGATCATTCGAGGCCACGTTTCAGTTGGATGCCAAACACAGCTGGGATTTCGGTACAGCTGCCAATGAAGGTCTACGGAAGCGGCACAACCTCCAGGGCCCGATCGACGATGCCTTCATGGACTCCTTCATCTTCGTGCGTCCCACGGGCACAGCAGCGAACGAAGACGTCGGCAAGTGGGCGGAAGCCGAGTTGACTCGGGCGATCGAACACTGGCGACGTCATTTCCGAGGCGACGCACGAGTCGTCAATGACACGGACGTTACGGACGAAATGATTCAGTCGGCCAATCTGGTGCTTTGGGGAGATCCCAAGTCGAACGCGGTGCTGGCAAAGATCGCCGACAAGCTGCCGATCGGATGGACGAACGAGTCCGTCAAAGTCGGTGAAAAAACCTACGAGGCCGCTCACCACGCGCCGATCCTGATTCATCCGAACCCGCTGAATTTGAATCGGTATGTTGTGCTCAACAGCAGCTTCACGTTCCGAGACTATGCGTATCTGAATAACGCTCGTCAGGTTCCGATGCTTCCCGACTGGGCCGTTGTCGACGTTCGGACTCCTCCGAACGCGGTTTGGCCGGGGAAAGTTGTGGCGGCGGATTTCTTTGATGAGCAATGGCAGTTGAAGCCCTGAGCCTCGGTAGATCCTGCCTGCCGGGCAGGATTTTCACTCGGTAGATCCTGCCTGCCGGGCAGGATTTTCTTTGATGAGCAATGGCAGTTGAAGCCGTGAGCCTCGGTAGATCCTGCCTGCCGGGCAGGATTTTCACTCGGTAGATCCTGCCTGCCGGGCAGGATTTTCACCGAAAGGCGAACCTGTGCGACGTTCAATCGTAAGCGTCCGGGGAACCCATTTGGTCGGGCCGCGTTCAGTTGCGAACACCTTCGGCGGGGCGGAGGTCGGCCGCTGCGGTTTTCTCACGGCGTTTTTCGCGATCGTCGCGTTTGCGGTTTGCCACCTGGCGTGCTTCTTCGATTCGATGCACCAGCACCTGTTGCGGATGAGCCGCAGCCCATTGATCCGGCAGCATCGCGGTCAGGTCTTCCTCGGGCAGTTGACTGGCCAGGGACATTCCGAGTTCACGAAACTCGGTCCCGGTGAGATTTGATGCGTCCGTGAAGTCTGGTATGTCGACTCCGCATTCGGCGCACAAAGATGACATCCTCATCAGGAGATCACGCACATACGCAAATGGCTCAAGGTGATGTCGCTTCGCATTGGCCATGATCGTGAGTAAGACGGCCATCCGGTATCCGGCTGGCTCACTGCCGATGAACTTCCAATTGGCTCTGCCGATGGCAAGAGCACGGACTGTGCG
>Ga0163144_10007514_pt1 | contig 23893 bp, 19 predicted proteins | sample OliLak19BULKMAT1_FD_123175 | JGI IMG/M metagenome (GOLD analysis project Ga0163144, IMG submission 123175) | Freshwater microbial mat bacterial communities from Lake Vanda, McMurdo Dry Valleys, Antarctica - Oligotrophic Lake LV.19.BULKMAT1 | ecosystem: Environmental > Aquatic > Freshwater >...
AAGGACATTAACATTAACAATTAAAATTATCCATTGTCAATTCCTACAGCCTTTCCATATACCAGTTTAATTCTTTTTCTATTTTTTGGTAATGAACTATAGAGGTTATTATTTTTTTAAGTCGGGTAAAAGCAGTTTCACTTTTCACTACATAATCAAATGCTTGGTGATGAATACAGTTTACTGCAACCTCAATTTTATCTTGAGAAGAAAGCATTACTACGGGTAATTTAGGGTTATATTCCTTGATTTTATCTAACACATCTATCCCGTCCATTGCATCTTTGTGTATTCCATTTAAATGATAATCCAGAATAACGATATCCGGATTTCGGCTAATACTTTCAAGGCAAAGTTCTCCGGTAGCAAAGGTTTCGATATCGAAATCACCATTTTGCAGAAATTCTATTTCTAATAGTTTTAGAAAGATAGCATCGTCATCTACCAAAAAAAGTTTTAATTTATTTTTATCGTTCATCCCTGTAAATTTTTAATGGTATCAAATTCTTCCTGTAATTCAATACAGGCCTGCAAGCAAATATCTTCAATTTTTAAGACCATATCATGTATACCATCTTCTTGAGAATGCGTGTTGGCAAATTCCTGAACTTTTTTGGCCATGTTTTCAAAATCAACACTAATTCCCATGATTGAAAAAGAAGGGATCATTTTATGAACTGCAGATTGTAATGAATACCAATCCTTCTCCTTCAGACTTTTTTTTATGGTTGTAATTAAAGATGGAGTTTGTTCTAAATAGAGAGAAATCATTTCCATCATGAGGGTAGGGTTTGATTTTGTACGAAGAGCTAAATACTCCAAATCAGTGCATCTTACCTTTTTACCAGAACCAATTTTATTTTCCATATTATTTGTGGCAAGCATAGGCTTTTTTACAAAATCAACAATTTTACTATACAACAATTTTTCGTCAACTGGTTTGGCTATATAATCATTCATGCCCACTGCTTTGCATTTTGCTAAATCTACAGTGGTAACATCGGCGGTAAGCGCAATAATTGGAATCTTAGAATTCATGGTATTGCGTATGTAATCTGTTGCTTCAAAGCCATTCATTTCAGGCATTTGCAAATCCATTAATATAATATCATAGGTATTTGTTTGAAGTTTTTCAATAGCTATTTTTCCGTTGGAGGCTATTTCACATCCAAATCTAAAATCATCCAAGAGTGTTTTCATTAATAACTGATTGAGGGCAATGTCTTCTACCACCAATACCTTTAAATTATTTATATCAGAATCCAATTCCATTAGTTTAGGTTCTAAGTCGGCTTTCTCTTTTGTTTTTTGAAAATCTAATTTAAAACTAAAGGTAGAGCCTTCATCAATTTTGCTAATTACATTAATAGTACCAGCTTGGCCTTCTATCAATTGTTTTACAATAGCGAGGCCTAATCCAGTGCCCCCGTACAAACGAGATGTTCCAGTTGAGGCTTGCTGAAAGTTTTCAAAAATCTTTTCAATTTTTGTATCTGGTATGCCTATGCCGGTATCCGATATAGCAAATCCTATGCTTACTTTCTCTTCATCCTCGTGCACTAGTTTTATTTTTACTTCAATTTTTCCTGTCGATGTAAACTTAACTGCATTGCTTAGAAGATTTAAGAGGATTTGATGCAAACGCACAGGGTCTCCTAATAATACTTCAGGTATTTTACTATCATATTCTGAAGTCAAAGTCAGGTTTTTTTCTTGAACTTTGGTATCAAATAAATGCAACATGGCAGCTATTGAAGTCGACATCTTAAATGGTATTTTCTCAAAATTCATTTTGCCGGCATCTACTTTTGCTAAATCCAAAATATCGTTTATAAGCACAATCAATGCATCACCGCTCAATTTAATGGCTTGCAAATATTCATTTTGTTTGATTGATAAATCTGTTTTAAGCAATACTTTGGTAAAACCGATAATAGCATTCATGGGGGTGCGAATTTCGTGGCTCATATTGGATAAAAATTGCTGTTTGGCTTTTACAGCATCTTCAGCCAGTTTTGTAGCACTCTCAGCCTTACCTTGAGCAGCTTCTGCTATGTCGGTTGCCATCTCAGCAAACACCTTGGCCTCCGATAATTCTAAAGAGATCTTTTTTTGTTCTGTAATATCCCTAGCTACTATTACAGCACCCAGAACTTTGCCTTTTTCATCTTTATAAACTGAGCCATTGCAAAACACATCGGTTAATTTTCTATCAATTATTGTTAAAGAATAATCTGTTATAAAACCTTCTTTAAATATAATTTGATAGGCCTTTTCAGCTTTTTCCTTTTCAGTAAAATAGTTAGCGAAGTCCTTGCCAATTATTTCATCCCGCGATTTCTCAGTTGCTTGCGTAGCTGCTGAATTTACATCTATAATTTTACCAGTGATACTAATTGCAAATAATGGATCTCTACTCGCCTCTATAATACTTCTAGCATACTGTGATGCAAGTTTTTGAGCAGTTATATCTCGTGCCGTGGCAAATACGCCTAACACAATTCCATTCTCATCTTTGTAAACTGAAGCATTGTATAATACATCGATTAGCTTACCATTTTTGTGGCGTATGGTAAGTGGATAATCAGCAACAAATGTTTTTTCAAAAACTTTTAAATATCCTTCTTTTGCTCTCTCAGGCTCAGTAAAATAATCTGAAAAATCGGTACCAATTAATTTCTCCCTTGGAATTCCAGTTGCCTTTACAGAGGCTTCATTTACATCGGTAATTTTTCCCATAGAGGATATGGTAACCATAGGATCGGTTGCGGCTTCTATTAAGCTTCGGGCATACAAAGAAGCTCGTTTTACTGAGGTACTAAACGCTTCAAGTTCTTTATTCGCCAATTCCCGTTTCTCTTTTTCCTTGCTTTGATAAACTATCTCCAAGTCTGCTAAAACTAATTCTGCTGCGCGTTTTTCTTTTTCACTGTTTTGAAACACAAGTTCCAGATTTGCGATAATTAACTCTTCTGCGCGTTTTTCTTTTTCACTATTTTGAAAAATAAGCTCTTTATTGGCTATAATCAGTTCGTTGGCACGTTTTTCCTTTTCTTGGTTTTGAAATGCAAGTTCAATATTGGCAATATTTAACTCATTGGCTCGTTTTTCTTTCTCTGTGTTTTGAAATACAAGTTCTATGTTGGCAGTGCTTAACTCCTTTGCCCGTTTGCCTTTCTCTCCATTTTGAAAAGCAAGTTCAATGTTCGCATTTACCAATTCGGTTATATCCCTATCTATACTGGCAATACCTATTATTTTTCCTTTTTCATTTTTAACTGGAGAAAAATAAAGTGATACATCAATAATTTTACCATCCTTCCTGATTCTTTCGGTTTGATGGTGGGGAATAACTTCTCCCTTGAAAATGCGTTTTGTTAATTCATTGAGTTCATTTGGGTGATTTGGAGGAATCAGTACACTAATATTTTTGCCGATTATTTCACTGTTCTGGTATCCGTACATTTTTTCAGCCCCGTGATTCCATGAAATAATAATACCATCCAACGTTTTTACTTTTATTGCTAAGTCGGACAACGCAATGATTTGCGAAGAAAGAGTTCCCCTTTTTTCATATTCTATAAGCCTGTCGAAGTCCGCTTTTTGTTGTGCTGTTTTTGTTGGCATTCAGTTTAAAATTAGCATTCAATTTACGACATCCTATACTTTCATTTTGGGGGTGTTCTCCTTGCTCTCGGTTGACGGTGAATTTCCGATTTCTTCAAGAGGGCTGCGACTTCTGTGCTTCAATTGCTTAAATTGAGAAGGAGAAAGTCCTGTAACTTTTTTAAATTGATTGGATAAATGGGCTACACTGCTATAATTCATTTTGTATGAAATTTCAGTGAGATTAAGTTCATCGTACAACATCAATTCTTTTATTCGCTCTATCTTATGAATTATTATAAATTGTTGTATCGTTATGCCCTTTACTTCTGAAAAAATATTGGCCAAATAAGTATAATCATGGTTTAATTTTTCACTTATAAAATCTGAATAATTTACTTTAGGCACCTCATCCGAATGATGAATCATCTCGATGATGACATTTTTTACCTTCTCAATGAGCACCGCCCGTTTGTCATCCATTAGTTCCAAACCCGATTCATGAAGACCCAAATTTAATATCTGTCTTTGCACTTCAGTAATATCTTCCATAATCTCCACCTCCCCTAAATCAACTACGATAAAATGCAAGCCAAGTTTTTTTAACTCTTCTTTTACCGCCATTTTGCAACGGGTACTTACCATGTATTTTATGTAAAGTTTCAACTAAATATTAGCTTTCTAAGATAAGCAAAGATAGAATTCTAAATCAAAGTTTGTGTTATACAAATTTTTGCTAGACTTACATAAATCACACTTTTTTTAATTTGATCTTTTTAAGGGTGTAAAAGAATAGGACTAAATCAATTGAATCCTATTCTTAGTAAATGTGTTAAAACGACTTTTACAAAAAAATCCACATATTAAGCCTGATAAGATATTATGAACTGATTAAGCAATTAAAACAGAACCAAAAAAACGATAGTTCCGTCATTATACTAAAAGTTGGTTCGAAGCACTGTGCGCTTTGACATCCAAGAGAAGAGCGAACCGTAAAAATTTTTAGGTTGGTCTCTTCGCACACGAGATTGATGCCTTTTTTTGTTACTTTTTTTGCAACTTCTCAATAAGTTGTGGAAATTATATTTTAAACAAACTAAAAGCAATGAAGATACATTATTAAATAGTAAATACTTAGCGCTCAATCTCTTTGCAACACTGGGATTATTCGGCTTCAATCCTTAAACATTGAGCGTTGAACATTGAACATTTTCTAATCTGATTTACCACAACTTATTGAGAAGTTACTTTTTTTGCAGAAAAATTTAAAAGAAGCCGTCTGAAAGACAAAACTTAAAATGATAACAAATGTTGAAGTTATTTCTAATATACCGAATTTATTTTATTATCATTCATTATACGAGGCAGTTATTTTAAAAACTTTCCTTAAATAATCAAATTAAAAACTTTGAACAATTAAAAAGTAGATAGGCATTCCGATGGTGATATTTATGGGAAAGGTTACCGCTAAGGCCATAGGTAAATATAAACCGGGATTCGATTTGGGTGCTGAAATTTTCATTGCGGCAGGAACCGCAATATATGAAGCGCTGGCAGCTAAAACAGCAAAGATGAATCGGTTTGCGATATCATCAGTAACAAACGAGCTTAGTATGGCAATTACACACCCATTCAACAAAGGTATTATCACAGCGAATGCAAAAGGAAACCACCCAAATGAAAAGAATGACTTTAGTTTTCTACCGCTGGTAATGCCCATATCCAAAAGAAATATGGCTAAAAATCCCTTGAAAAGATCGTTGGTGAATGGCTTAATCCCTTCTGCTTGTTTGGCATTTGCTAAGAAACCAATAACGAGACTACCAAGTATAAGCAAAACACTACCGTTTGTAAAAGAATGTTTTATCACAGACCTTTTTTTGATAGTACTTGGTTCATCTTTATTATAAATGGAAATCAAAACCAAGCCAATAATTATCGCTGGCGATTCCATCAAAGCCATAATAGCCACCATATGACCATGCATGTTTATTTGTTGGGCCTCAAGATATGAAACTGCTGTTACAAAAGTTACAGCACTAACCGACCCGTAGGCTGCCGCAACTGCACCTGCATCAAAAACGTTCAATCTTCTTTTTAATATAAAGAAGGTGTAAAGAGGGATTATAAGTGCTATGCAAATACCAAAGAGCATGGACCAAGCAATTTCACTACTAAAGGTTTCGTGTGATAGTTCTTGCCCGCCTTTAAAACCAATGGCAAAAAGCAAATAAAGTGAAATAAATTTTGATGAATTAGGGGGTATTTCTAAATCACTTTTTAGATAAACGGCAATGATACCGAGCATAAAAAATAGCAATGCAGGATTTGTTAGATTTTCTATTAATAAGTTGAAGTTCATATCGGTTTTTTTGTATTTATTTTAAATCTTTTATCTGCTTTTGGAAAATTTAAGCCTCATTCCTCTTGGGTTTATGTGAAAGGTGCCATTATTATAAACCAAAGTGCCATTTACAATGGTTTTCATCACTTTGCTTTGAAAAACCTCATTCTCAAAAGGCGACCAATTGCATTTGTACAAGATATTTTGAGTGCTTACTTTCCATGGATTTTTTAAATCAACCAGAACCAAGTCTGCGTAATATCCTTCTCTTATATAACCCCTTTCTTTCAACCGATAAATCTCAGCAACATTGTGACACATTTTTTCTACTATTTTTTCTATACTTATTTTACCTTGGTGGCAAAGTTCAAGCATGATAGGTAAGGCATGCTGAACCAATGGCCCACCAGACATAGCCTTAAAATAATTTCCACTCTTTTCTTGGATAGTATGCGGCGCATGATCGGTAGCAATAATATCAAGTTTATTTTCTAGTAAAGCTTTAAGAAGTCCATTTCTATCTTTCTCGGTTTTAATAGAGGGGTTCCATTTTATTTTCGCCTCCAATACCTCATAATCGTTATCAGAAAACCAAAGGTGGTGCACGCATGCTTCGGCTGTTATTCGTTTTTCACGAATAGGCAATTTATTATCAAGCAAATTGGCTTCAGCTAAGGTAGAAATATGAAACAAATGAAGTCGGTTGTTGCATTTTTTGGCAATTTCCAATACGCCTTTGGTCGCTTCCACACAAGCTTCTTCACTGCGTATAAGTGAGTGAAACTTAAAAGGAATGTTGTCATGATATATCTTCCTATATTTTTCTGTATTGTTTTTTATGATAGCATCATTTTCGCTATGCAACGCAATGAGTGTTTCGCTTCTTGAAAAAAGCTTCTCAAGGTAATCAGGGTAATTTGCCAATATGCCCTCCTCATTGTTAAAATACAGTCCGTCATCTGTTATTCCACAAACATTTTCATTGTCTGTTTTTAACGCTTCTTCCAAATTGTCTTTGCCAATTCCCATAAAAAAAGAATAGTTGGCGAAGGAACTTTTAGCAGCGATGGCATATTTTTCTTCCAATAATTCCTGGGTAAGAGTGTTGGGAATAGTATTGGGCATATCCATAAAAGATGTTATGCCTCCAGCAACGGCGGCTTTTGATTCTGAAAAAATATTCCCTTTAAGGGTGAGCCCAGGTTCTCGAAAATGCACTTGGTCATCAATAGCACCAGGCAACAAATACAAGCCTTCTGCATCTATAATCGTTGCATTGGGGTCGGATATATTCGGCGAAACCTTTTCAATTCGCTCATTAACAATCAATACATCTGTGATTATTACTTTGCCTTCATTTACAACATTGGCATGTTTAATTAAAATTCTGTTCATATTATGGATTACACAAATCGCAGCGCATGGGATCTTCTTTCATTTTGCCGTTCGGATACTTTTCTTCTTTACTAAAATTGCATTTTACACAGGTAGATATAAAACTTAAGGTTGATCGTGTTGAAAAATCGCATAAGGCACATGGTAGTCCTTGCTTTACATCTGTTACCCCGAAACCAGGCACCTTACATTGAGGACATTGAGAATTTATTTTGTCTGCTAATTTCTGAGCAACTTTTTGTATTACCATCATGCGGGTTGGATTGTGCATGGCTCGCATGTCTGTTTCTGCATAAACCTTACCACCATTGTTAATAAAATAGCGATAGCCTTCAAGCAATATTTCCCAATCTTTAATACCTTTCCTTATTTCGGTAAAATTATCTTTATGTCTTCTTAAAATCAATGCATGAGAAGGAAATTTCGACTTTTCTGCGAAGTCTTTAAGTTCTTTCTCTGATTTTATTTCTTCACCTCTAAAATTTGTTTCTGTAGTTAATTCACGCACAATGATTTCCAAATTATTTTTCTTATCCATAAAAAGAAGAAATTCATCATCGGCAGGTATAAAAAACATCGTTGGATGCGGACCAAAGGATCCTTCACTTGCTATCGCCATATCACAATTTGACAGCTCCATAGCCATTTTGCACTTATTTCTGGCAGTGGTTATAGGGTCATCTTTTCTTTCAATCTCTCCCGTAAAAGTCCCTAATTCATCGGTATCAAATTCCGGGTAAACGATGCAGGTTACTCCAAATTCTTTTTCAAAAATTGGTGCAATCACTTTTTCCTTGGCGTGTTTGGTTGCTATTATTATTTTTTGTCCTTGTAAATTCAATAAGAAAATGAGTTTTTTTAATTCAAAAAAATGAGTTCCCCTTTGGTAAGAGTATAAAATGCACCGACAATTTTTATTTCTCCGTTATCTTCCATTGTCTTTAAGATAGGGCTGTTTTTGCGAATGTTCAGTATTGTATTTCTAACATTGCTTTCTGCAACGGTACGCACAAATACTTCATTGTTCGATGTTTTTTCACCATCAAAGTCTTGGTTCATTGCAACAGCAGGCTTTATTTTGGATAACAAGCTTGTTAAATTGCCTAATTTCACATCGTCAATTGCTCCCCTGATGGCTCCACAATGTTGATGGCCCATGACTAAAATAAGTTTAGCACCAGCCACTTTGCAAGCAAACTCCATGCTTCCTAAAATATCTTCATTGGCAAAATTACCAGCCACACGTGCCACAAACACATCTCCCAAACCTTGATCAAAAACATCTTCAACAGGCACTCTACTATCAAGGCAGCTTAGCACAACTGCCTTCGGAAATTGGCCAACTACTGCTAAACGTATTTGTTCAGAATGATTACGCACCGTTGAATTATTAGTTCTGAAGCGTTCATTTCCATCTTTAAATTGGCGAAGAATTTCTTCGGGTGTTAGTTTGTCACGCTGTACTTTTGTCATTACTTGATTAGCTACCTGCTCTAATTCTTCCTTGGCCGTACTATCATTGTTTGAATTCTCTGTTTTTGCAACTTGATTGCAAGAAAATAATATAGTTGCAATCGATATTAATGCGAATAATTGGCTTTCTTGTTTAATTTTTTTAATCAATTTCATCTTCATTGAAAGTTGTTATTTCATTGTTTACCAACCTAATTGCACATACACCCAATATAATACTTAACGAAACCATCAGTTTACGCGTCATCTCATCTTTTGTTGCAAAAGCCAAGACCAAGAATAGTATCATAAGAATGATACTTGAAAACATTTTTATTTTAGTTTTTTGCATGTTTAAGTGATTTCTATAATTGAATTGATTTTTACACTGCTTGAATTGTAATTAATTATTGTTCCTAATTCAAACAAATCTTTCTTAAGCCCTTTAATTTTGAGTTCTCTCACTTTAATTTCCTCTTGGCTTTTACTAAGACGTAATTTATTTTCGTGATACTTAATTTTAATATGAAGCATTTGTGTGATTAAATCCATTGCATCTTTTGGTTTGAACTCGCCATCTATTAATTGAATGTTCATGTGTCGTTTTTACTTATTGTCCTTGACCTAATGAATATGCCGCTTTGCCATTAAACAAATAAAGATTTTCTGTTTTAATGGTGTCAATATTTTCTACCATTGCACTTTCTAAAAGACCAATGATGTTTGTTTTATTCATTTCCGACCCTTCATTGGGCTTGAATCTGCATCTCCAATGATCTGTACAAAAAGTTTCCTCAAAACCATCAGGCCATACTTTTATGCCTCTATTGGTTATCATGGTAAGGGTCATCGCATTGCTTTCAATTTTCTTTATTTTTTCGGCTAACTCATTCGGATTAGTCCCTGCCCAATGAACAAATATGTCAACTCCTGCAAGTTCTTTTTTAGCAGGAGCTTTGCGGATATATTTAGGAAGATTTAAAGCTGTATTGTTTGAATATGAAACAGGTTTAAGAATAGATGGTTTATTTCCTAGATTAGCGATTACAGCTTTTGCAAATTCTTTTGTTCCCAATTTTTGTTTACTTACACCTTCTTTAAAAATATCATAAGTATGTGTACCATCTTCAAGGGTTTTTAACCATGCATTTTGTACTTTTTCAGCTATTTCAGTTTGTCCAATATGATTTAACATCATAATTGCCCCTTGCAATAAACCGGATGGATTGGCCACATTCTGACCTGCTCTTCTGGGCGCAGAACCATGAATGGCTTCAAACATGGCGCATTCTTCGCCAATGTTAGCTGAGCCTGCCAAGCCAACTGAGCCAGTAATTTGGGCTGCCACATCTGAGAGTACGTCGCCATATAGATTTGGCATTACAATCACATCAAATATCTCGGGTGTGTCTGCCATTTTAGCTGCCCCAATATCAATAATCCAATGTTCATTCTCTATTTCTGGATACTCTTTTGCAATTTCATCAAACACTTGGTGAAACAAGCCATCTGTTTGCTTCATAATGTTATCCTTTGTAAAACAAGTTACTTTTTTTCTGTTTTGTTGTTTTGCATATTCAAAGGCATAGCGAACAATTTTTTCACAACCTGGCCTGCTAATCAATTTTAAGCATTGCACTACCTCATCCGTTTGTTGATGCTCTATACCTGCATATAAGTCTTCTTCGTTTTCCCTTACAATCACAATGTCCATAATAGGATGTTTTGTGCTTACAAAGGGATGTAAACTCATGCAAGGGCGCACGTTAGAATATAAGCCCAAAAATTTCCTTGTAGTCACATTCAAACTTTTGTAACCACCACCTTGAGGTGTGGTAATAGGTGCTTTTAAAAAGATTTTGTTTTGTCTAATGGTTTCCCAAGATTCTGCTGCTATCCCTGAAGTATTGCCTGCTAGGTAAACTTTTTCACCCACTTGTATTTCTTCAATTTCAATTTTAGCCCCTGCTGCTAAAATTATTTCTAAAGTGGCATCCATTATTTCAGGGCCTATACCATCACCTTTTGCTACTGTTATTTTTGTCATTTGATTTTTACTTTTTTTATTTAGTTTCAATTAAAAATGGCGCCTTTCCATTCGTAATTATTATTTTGGAATTTGGCGATTTTGAAAGTTCTGAAAAAGCTTCAATGCTTCTTATTTGAATTATTTCATTTGTTAAGCCTTCAGAAAGAATAATTTGTGCATCTCTTGTGCCTTTTGCCTCTATTATAATGCGTTCTGCTTCTAATTTGGCTTGTTGTAATAAAAATTCCATACGCATTGCATCTTGCTCTGCTTGTAATTTTTGCTCTATTGAACTTGCTAAGCCTGCTGGCAATTGTATACTCTTCATTAATACCGACTCAACAATAATTCCCTGCATTTCTAAAATTTCAGCCATTTTTTGTAATATTGCCTTTTCAATATCTGCACGCATTCCTGAATGCATATCTTTTGCATAAAATTTAGAACATACATCAGCAGATGCAGATCTAAATACATTGGCTATTATTGGCTCATAATCTAACCCTAAGGTGCTTATTAAAAAGGGTACCTTATCTTTATTAAGTCTATATAAAATTGATATTTGAGAAATTATACTTAACCCCTCTTTGCTTGGCAAACTCAAGGAAAGCTCTAAATTGTTGGTTCGGATAGATGTTTTTAAAATCTTACTAGTAAAGGGGTTGTAAATCATAGTACCTTGAGTAGTTACTTCTTCTGACATCCTACCTAACCGTTGTTTTATACCCACTTCACCTGGTCTTATTACTGCACAGCCTGCAAGAAAAAATATAGATGTAATACAAATTATTAATGTTTTCATATTTTTTTATAAGCGCAAAATTGATTTTAAATATTAATAAGTTTTTATATATCTTTGTAATGAAATACATATAATAAATTTATGAATTATACCTTAAATCAATTGAATATATTCTTAAAAATTGTTCAGACACAGAGCGTAACCAAGGCCTCGGAAGAGTTGCATTTAACCCAACCTGCCGTTTCAATTCAACTTAAAAATTTTCAAGACCAGTTTGAAATACCTTTAACAGAAGTGGTTGGTCGTAAAATTTATATAACAGATTTTGGAAGAGAGATTGCTGTGGCCGCTGAAAATATTATCAATATGGTTTATGAAATAAACTATAAAACATTAGCTCATAAAGGCCAATTAACTGGTAGATTAAAAATTTCAGTGGTTTCTACTGGGAAATATGTTATGCCTTATTTTCTTTCCGATTTTATAAAGGAGCATCAGGGTATAGAATTAATAATGGATGTAACCAATAAGAATAAAGTGTTAGAGAGTTTGGAAAACAATGAGGTTGATTTTGCTCTAGTATCTGTTTTGCCTACTACCCTTAATATTGAGAAGCTTGATTTGCTTCAGAATAAATTGTACCTCATAGGTAATGCAAAAACAAAATTCAATAAGGGAATTAATAACATAGATATTTTTGAAAATTTGCCACTAATTTTCAGAGAAAAGGGCTCAGGAACAAGACAAACGATGGAGAATTTTATTGAAAGTAACCATATATCAATTTTAAAGAAAATGGAACTTACTTCAAATGAAGCAGTAAAACAGGCATTGCTGGCTGGCTTAGGTTATTCAATTATGCCTTTGATTGGAATTAGAAATGAATTACAGAATGAAGACTTACAAATAATAACCGTTAAAGGACTTCCAATAAAAACTACCTGGAGTTTAATTTGGTTAAAAGGCAAAAAACACTCTCCAGTTGCTGCATCCTTTTTAGACCATTTAAAAAAGGAAAAAATGAAAATTGTTGAGGATAAATTTAGTTGGTATGAACAATATTAGTGGATTGGGTCTTTGTGGTAAAGGATTTTAATTAAGTTAAAATATAAGGCTTTCTTTTTAAAAAAAAATCTCAGCAGGTAAATAAGCTAAGATACTTTAAGCATTCAAAACATTTTGCCCTGATTTAATGGCGGTATCAATGACAGATCTTAGAATGGCAAAGCTATCTTGTTCTATTGATGGTCTTAAACTGGTTCGATACCTTCATTTTGATCTTCACATTTCTTACGGATTGTTCCAAAGTATTATTATCTGGAGGTACTTTTGGGGTATGTAAAAAGGGAAAAATGGCATTAAATTGGTGTTCCAAAGTATAATATGTTGCCCGAATTTGGAGCATTTCAAACCACTAACAATCATTTTAAGACCATGTGGTGCTTAAATCAGGAATTAATTTATTAGACCAATTAATAATGGTTGTGCTAACGAATCAAAACCTTTTTATGCGTTACCAATATATCATGATGATAGAGTTTCTAAAGAGCTTTAAAGAGTGGGCTATGATTAATTTCAAAGGTAATATGCGAATACCTATACTAGCCAGTTTCATTTTATTAATACCTATATCATGTAACAACAACGAGAAAAATCATATTGCTTCACCTAGTGGGAAGCAGAAGCTCGTATTTCAATGGGTAAATTCTTTAGTTCCACAAAATAAAGGATATGTAAAGATTTACATAGATGATTCGCATCAATATGTAGACATAAGACCATTTATGGACTTTCCCAGTAATATTTATTGGGGGGATACTTTAAAAGTAAGAGGTGGATTCTTAGTCAGCACAAGTTCAAAATTGAGTATGATTAATTTTAAAGAGGACTATTCTGAAAATTAGGCAATTCAGGTTTTACAAAATACCGTAAATTGGCAACATTATTTTCCTAAAAAATTCGAGAAGGTTATTATAAATAGTTAAGCTCTCAAACTAGTTTTTGAAAATGTTTGGCTGGATCAAGTTTTTGACATAAATGTTTAGCTTTTAAAACTGAAACCTTTTAATTCCTCACTTTGAGCCAGATCAGCAATGGTAAGGCTGCAAAACTGATCTTCAATATACGATCTTATTCGCTTGCTGATAAAGTTGGGTCTTTTCATAGCATTTCTTAAAAGAGTTTGCCCGATAGTTTTTACATGGCAGATTTCCATTACCCTATTTGTTGGCATCATAGTAGTATTGCAAATAGTTTCAGTAATTTGAAACCATTTCTTGTTGAATTCACTGTCTTTTAAAATCCTGTTCCTTACAGTTTTTCTATTTTTATTTAAAGACCTTATTTTTCTTCCTCATTGAAGTAGTAATGGTTTTCAGTATTTGTTCCTGTTTGCCTTTTGCTTCCACATCAGAAATAGGGTCGTATTCAATTTTTACTCTATAACCCTTCATTACCGTTTCTGTAGGCGCATCTGTTCGGATTTCTGAATCTAAATACAGAAAAAAACCTTCGGGTTCAAAAAACTTATCCATGTGTTGCTTATCCAATGAAATGTGTTGTCCTACCTGTCTCTCAATATTTTCCAATACTTTTCTATTTGTAGAAATTGATACAACAGTATCATATCCATCGGCAGGACATTTTTGGATATTATGTAATTCCCACTCTTGAGGTGTTGTAACACAAACTTCACAGGCTATACGTTTGCCATTTCTTTCAAGAGAAATCAAATCTCACCCAGCCCAATTCTCCCTATCCAAACTCCTATATTGAATGGCTTCCGCCAAATGTTCTACTTTTATTTCATCACTTTGAGCCAGATCAGCAATTGTGCGACTTACCTTTAAAATTCTATCGTAGGCTCTGGCACTTAAGTTTAGCCTTTGCATAGCGGTTTTTAAAAGCTTTTGACCAATGGTATTGATTTCACAAATTTCCATCACCATATTGGTTGGCATCATGGCATTGTTATAAATACCTTCTGTTTTTTCGAACCTGCTTTTTTGAAATTCACGGGCTTTTAATACCCGTTCTCTAACAGTTTTACTGCTTTCATTGCTCTGTTTTCTGCTGGCTAATTCATCAAACGAAACCGGTGTTACTTCAATATGAATATCAATTCTATCCAGCAAAGGGCCTGATATTTTGCTTAAATACTTTTGAACGACTCCTGCACCACAAACGCAGTCCTTTTCTGGGTGGTTGTAATACCCGCATGGACAAGGATTCATGCTGGCAACCAACATAAAGCTGGCGGGATATTCAATGGCAAACCGCGCTCTGGAAATTGTTACTTTTCTTTCTTCAAGCGGTTGTCGCATCACCTCAAGCACACTGCGCTTAAACTCCGGCAATTCATCCAAAAATAAAACTCCGTTATGCGCCATGGATATTTCACCTGGTTGTGGAATACCTCCACCGCCAACAAGTGCCACATCACTAATGGTATGGTGCGGACTTCTAAATGGCCGGTTTCCAACTAAGGATGCGTTGTCGCCTAGCTTACCTGCTACCGAATGGATTTTGGTTGTCTCCAAGGCTTCAAAAAGTGTCATGGGTGGAAGAATGGTTGGTAAGCGTTTGGCCAGCATGGTTTTTCCTGCTCCCGGTGGGCCAATCAAAATGATGTTATGACCGCCGGCGGCAGCTATTTCCATGGCGCGCTTTATATTTTCTTGACCTTGTACATCGGCAAAATCAACAGCGAAAACACCAGTTTGTTCTGCAAAATCTCCACGAGGATCGGCATAAGTGCGTTCTATCGTTATTTCGCCATTCAAAAAACCAATGAGTTGCTTCAAACTTTCAACCCCATACACTTCCAAATCCTTTACTATAGCAGCCTCCTTAGCGTTTTGTAGGGGTAAAAGAAGTCCTTTAAAGCCATCCTTCAAAGCCTGAATAGCAATGGGTAATGCACCCTTTATTGGTAACACACCGCCATCAAGAGAAAGTTCACCCATTATGGTATAAAGCTCTAGCTGGTCTCGGTTCATTTGGTCCGATGAGGCAAGAATTCCGGCTGCAATGGCTAAATCATACGCAGAACCTTCTTTTCGAATATCTGCAGGTGCCATATTCACCACAATCCGTTTTCTTAACATCTTGTAGCCGTTATTTTTAATGGCAGTTTCTATCCGAAGCTGGCTTTCTTTTACGGCATTGTCAGGCAACCCAACCATGAAATATTTAACCTGTCCAGAACCGGTATTAACTTCTATTGTTATTTTATGGGCATTTACGCCAAAAACGGCAGAGCCATAAGTTTTTGCTAATGTTTGCAAGCTGTCTGATAATTATCTTGCGACAAAGTTCAGATTATATATGCGTATTTTTTAAAATAAAATATTTCAGACAATAGTTGTAAGGCGTAAGTGGTTTCTTACAACTTATCCCTTACTTCTTTCTCCCTAATGCCTCACTTCCACCTTTTTAACAAACTCCCCCTTATTTATACTCAGAAAGTAGAAACCACTGGGGACACTGCTCAAATCCATCTCAAAAGCTGAATGCAGAATGGCACTTTTTTCAATAAGTTTTTCACCGGTTATGGAATATAAAACTACGGAACTTAAATTAATTTTAGCTCGGTCAATATCTATATGAAGCACTAAATTAGAGGGGTTAGGGTAAATATTCAGAATGTCGGTATCAATTATTTTTGAAATACCGATAGATGAAAGATTGCAAAAGGCAGTATCAGGATTTAACTCTATATAACCCTTGGAACGAAGATCCCTACCATTGAAACCAATAAAATCAGAAGCATACCTCGCAATTCTAAAGGTATTGTTCTCCGCTACCTTGAGTGAATCGCCTTGTTTTACTCTTACTCCTAATTTAAGTGGAGTAACATACTCCCAGACAATCTCATTGCTGGGTGTAATTTCAAAGCTATACCCTCGTTGAGCCGAACAAATGAGGGTATTTCCATTATCAAGCCGTTGAACACTTGAAAGTCCAGATGAATACATAGCCGTTGAATCAGGGCGTTTGTAGCTCCAAGAAAAAGTTTCGGGCAGAAATTTCTGGTCACTTTTTTTATACTGCCAAAAGTAGGTATCGAAAGTTGGGACAAAGATATTTACTGTAGAATAATTTGAACCCGCTCTGTTATTAAATACCATGAGCTTGCCATAATCCTTTTCTCCCCAATTTTTGCTCATCCAATGAATATCATGTGGAAAATAAAGTTTTTGGTCGGCACTTGTTCCCGAATTATAAGCAGCAGGATTTCCCCAACGATATATAAGATCACCCCCCATTTTGCCAAATCCGCCAATGCTTTTGGCAGCTTCTGCAGTAGTGGTGCTATGATCTATAACCCAAATTTCGTTAAAACTCGGTGAGCTTACTACAATTTGATCAACACCATAATTATAACTGATGGCATTACAAAAGGCCCAATTTTTTGCACTGTTTAAGTTGGCATAGTTTAAATCAACCTTTCCAGGAAAATCGGCTGGATTGCCATAATTTGGTTTTGTTGAATCAAAATTCTGAATTACATGATCCCATAAATGCCATTCCCATACCACCTTAAATTGATCAGTACCAACCGGCTGTATTTCAATAATTTTATCAGGCCAAATTTCTTTATTCGCTAAATAAGCAGGATTTCTGCCTTTGCTGGTAGCCTCTTCTGAGGTCTTTTTCTCCCAACTTATCATCAGAATATTGCCGTTTGGCATTGGCTCAATATCATGATGAAGCCTGTTAAATGAATCGTTTAAGGTGAATGTCCAGAGTAAATTATTATTCCAGTCGCGCTTTTCCACTGTACCGCCACCTCCGCCTGACCATATAGGATTTCCGGTTATCTTGGCAGGTCTTTTGGTTTTAATTATGGAGCCATCTTCCAATAAATAAACCGTATTTCCTGGTCGCGAATCAGCAACGTCTGTCCATGTATGAACAATTTTACCACAATTGTCTAACAAATAAACATTCGGCTGTTCATGCGGATAAATTAAATTATACCCTTTAAATGTCTTTGTGTTTTCTGCAGATATAAGTCCAACAGTGTGTTTTTGAGCCCATCCTGAATAGATTATTGTTGAAAGGATGATGCATAGGATTGATTTTTTAAACATTATATTTATTTTTTTATGATGATTTGTGAAAATTGACCGTTTAGGTGAATAGAATAAATGCCATTTGCTAATTCATTCAGGTCAACCTCTAACTCTCTATATGATTTTTGTTTTACTTCGAAAGACATAAATTGTCCTATGTGGTTCATTATTTCAACCTTAGGAATTGAATTTTCGTAGGGGATGAAAATTGACTTTTTGGTAGGATTAGGGTAAATGCCACCTAATTTAGCAGCACCAATATCTGAGATACCAACTTGTATTGCTGTTTGAAATGACCAGTTTGATGAATCAATAGCCGCAGTAAGGTTGCCTGAAGAGTCCTGAAAACTTCCATAATCAACGGCAATGGAAATATGCGAGTTGAAAGCAAAATTGTTTATAAGAAGAAGGGTTACCTTTTTACCATTGATAATAATTCTGCTGGCACTGATAGGAATGGTTTCTTTTAAGAGGCTATTTTCATAGACCGAAATAAATCCATCATTCGCTTTTAGTACTTTTTCATCGAAGGTTATTGATATGACGGGATTTACGGCAATATTAGTGGATTTGTTTGCAGGTAAAAAAGTATTTGTTTTAGGTGAAGTGACATCTTCAGGGATAATTGAACATGAATATGTAAATGATTTTAACTCAATTGGGTCACTGGGTGTTAGATTTTTCCCATTAAATCCTGCAAATGAATCGCTGTAATAGGTGCATCTGAATACGCTATTACCACTGCCAGATTCGCCGTCGGTCATTATTATTGCTGATACTGGGTTTATATACTTCCATACCACTGTGTTATTATTATCTATTTCCCAAAATTCGCCAGGAACGCCATTGCAAATCAAAGTATTTCCATTCCGTAAACGATTTGCGCCAGACACAACTGGAGAAAAGAAATCTGTTGGGTTGGATGCTTTATAAGTCCATTTTGAATTTGAAGGTCCGTAAGGCAAGTTAGATTTATATACACCCGGACTATTAACCGGTGGGGTTACAATTTCAACTGATGAGTATGCCGGAACTCTGCTCAGGCCATTGTTAAATATCATAATATCTCCTCCATCTTTATACCCTTTTGGTATCCAGTTGGCATTGTGCTGGTAAAAAAGCTTCTGGTTTGTTTTTGCCCCCTTTGAATAGGCAGCAGAATTTCCCCAACGATACAACAAGTCGCCACCCTTTCCTCTTTTCCCACCCCAGTGTGATGAAGCTTCAGCGGTGGTTGTACTATGGTCAATAATCCAAATTTCATTTGTATTGTGAGCACTGAGTAAAATTTGATCGAGATCAGCATTATAATCAATTGAATTTAGGTGAATCCAATCTGAGCTTTGATCAGGTGCATAGTTAATGTTCATTAACTCAGGATGTGCGTTGATTATATTAAAATCTGGCTTTGAAATAGATTCATCCTGAATCAAATGATCCACAAGACTCCACTGCCATACAATGTCAGCATCATCTAAGCCTTTGGGTTTTAACTCCAGAATTCTCTCACTCCATAACTTACTGCCTGCTATTGTTCCTTTTAGTCTGCCAAGAGATTCGGCACTGCTCTCCGAAATTCCATGCCAAGCTATGACCAGAATATTTCCGTTTGCCATAGGATAAATATCATGGTGCTGTGCAAGGGAATCGTTCGAAATTTTATATCTCCACAGGACCTTGCCAGACCAATCTATTTTTTCAATTATCCCTCCTTTTCCAGAATTGACATAAAAAGTATCTTGCACCAAACCAGTTCTTAGTAAATTACCATCGGGTAGAAGATATACAGAAAGCCCTGGCAAGTGTTGGCTATTCCACTGATGAACCAGCTTTCCACACTTGTCTATAAGAAAGGTGCTTTTACTTGACATAGGCGTAAAGAGGACATACCCATTTTCAGTGCTTCCAGAAAGGTGTTTTACCATGCCTAAAGTCTTTTGTTGTGCAGTGACACAGTTACAGATATTAACAAATAAAAAGAGGGTAAGAAAAATTTTAAGGAGAATGGAAGAAATAGGAACCGGTTTGAAAAAACCTGATAATTGAATTTGTGTTGATAGGGAACTTGATTTCATAGACGAAAAAGTAAATAGGAGTAAAGTAATTTGACTTCAAAGATTAAAATAGTTACAAACTATTCGGGGCATAAATCACTATCATGACAAAATAAAGACAATATTACAAAACTTAAAAAAGGGTCATTCAATTGGTTTCTATTCTATGTATTTGATAATGAAAGCTACTATTAAAAAACTGGGATTAAATTCCAATCGTTAAAAGGAAAAAAGAAAAATACACTTAGCACCTTTATAAAACCAGTTTTAACAGGTGATTAAAAATATTTTTGTAATGAAACCCAACTTTTAAAATACCGACATGGAAGTCAAATAGTTTTTTTGCAATAAACTTTACTGAATATATAAACGGAGTAAATCAAGCCGATAGGTTTTTCGAACTTCCAATTGATTAATTTGAGTTAAACTTTTAGCTTTGCAAAATATGGAATCATATCATCAAATTGAGGAGGCAATTTTGGGTTTTAAAAAAAATGCAAACAAGCAACTTGTTTTGATGTTTAAAGCTCAAAAAAGTGAAATAGAGCAAACCAAAGCTAAGAATATATTTCAAGGACGGTCAGGGGTATGTTCTGAAAAATTTGATTATTACCTTTCTGAAAGCTATAAAAAAAAGGCACTCACTAATAATTTTACCTATCTATTTCAAGAAAAGAACAAATCTGCTTTTCCAAAAAATAATATTCAGTTGGAGAGTATGGCACCTGAAAAGCTTAAAAATGGTGCAGAAATGCTAGTAATAAAGCACTGCGAATTTAATACAATCTTCGGCAAAATGTTTATTGCTTATACGCAAAAAGGTATCTGCCAGCTAACATTCATAGACCATAAGCAAAATGGTATCTCAAAATTAAAATTAAATTTTCCGAAAGCAAGAATTCAAAAATCAGTGGAATATGACCCTTTGGAAATATCGGCAATTTTTAACTTCGAATTTTCAAACACAACTAAATTACATGTTAAAGGTACCCCATTTCAGATTAAAACTTGGCAGAGGCTACTTAAAATGAATCTAGATAAATTAACTACGTATGCTCCCATGGCATTGAATATAAAACACGCTCAATCAGCAAAAGCTATTGGATCAGCAGTTGGCTCCAATCCGGTTGCTTATTTAATTCCCTGTCATCGAGTTCTTCCATCAACTGGAATCATAGGCGAGTATCGTTGGGGAACTTTTCAAAAAATGGCACTGATTGGCTGGGAAGCTGCAAAAATTAATTCAGCCAATAATTTTTAAAATGGATCTTTTTAATTCCGAAACTACATTAAACCTGCTTCCTTTTGATGGAACAGGAATTTATTTTGGCAAAATTTTAAATCGAATCAAGGCTAAATTTTTTTTTGATGTATTGATACAGAATATTGCTTGGAAAAATGATGAGATCACTATTTTCGGAAAACACATTATTACAAAACGCAAAACTGCGTGGTATGGCGATAATGCAAAAGAATACACCTATTCCAATACAAGCAGATTGGCAAATCCTTGGACTGATGAACTTTCTGAATTAAAAAAAAGAGTGGAAGAAATTACAGGTTCGCAATATAATGCCTGTCTTCTGAATTTATATCATACCGGCGAAGAAGGCATGTCATGGCACTCTGATAACGAAAATACAATCTCTAAAAGTAGTTCAATTGCTTCCTTGAGTTTTGGTGCCGAGAGGAAATTTTTACTAAAACACAAAAAAACTAATCAACTTATTTCAGTCATTCTTGAAAATGGGAGTTTGTTTGAAATGAAAGATTCAACACAGGCCAATTGGTTGCATTCATTGCCAAAAACTAAAAAAATAGAAGGAATGAGGATGAATCTTACTTTTAGAAATATGATTTAATCTCAGAAATTATTTATTAAATAAGACGATCAAAATTAGGTCGTCAATTCAATTCCATATAAAGTACCTTTTTAAAAGATAAATTTCAAGTAAGTATGGTAGATTAATCGATATCTTTTATAAAGTCTGTTTAGAAATTGTGCTTACATAAAACGATTATACTACTTATTCACACTATGATAGTTCAAATTTAATTTTGTGGCCAGTGTTCTATTATTTTGTTATATCGGCATTAGCCATTGTAAATTTAATATATAGTTTTTGGCTATTAATTAAATACAATTGGTATTACTTTCGTTGCCATCAAAAATCCTCAATGCGTATAATCAAAAGCCTAATCGTTCTGCTATTTATCCAAGTATCATTCTTCTCATATGCTCAATCAGGTATGGAAACCATTAAAAACAATGATTTTTATGAAGCAAAAAAGATATTTACGTCAACCTTATCTAAAGACTCATTAAACTTAGAAGGATTAACAGGCATGATAATGCTTTCCGAAATTTCTCAGGAATACATTCCCTATACAAAATATTTAAATACGTTGCTTCGTCAAAACAAGGATCCTTATCTCTTCGCTCTTTATAATTATGTTTACGATAATGATTATAAAAGCTTGGAGAAGAAAAATTATCCTGAATGGGTTATTGTAAAATACAAAATTGATGATGCCGTTGATTGGGGAGAAAAAAACCGTGACAAGGATGCGCTCTGGCAAAAATATAATGCCATAATCCCAAAGGTAAAATGGAGTTTGATTGGTCCCTTTAAAAATATTAATGGGAGTGGATTTTTGACTTCACATCCTATTGAAAGTGAAAATTATAATGATTCTAAAAAATATGAAAACGAAGATGGAATTGGTTTAAAATGGTGTAACCCACTGTATGCCGCAGCAACTGGACGCATCGTTTTTTCTCAACATCTTCCAATTGCTTCATGGAGTGAGGATGCCGTTTATTATGCCAATACTTTTCTTAACCTTGATGAAGATAAAACCTTACAAATTCAGGTTGGAAGAACCGCCCCTGTAAAAATATGGGTAAATGATATTCTGATATATTCTAACAACCATTCTGTACCTTTTTTCTATGATCTCGAAACCATAGAGCTGTCTTTGAAGAAAGGGCTAAATCGTATTTTAATAAAAAATGCTACCCAAAAAAATTCTGATGCTGTGAATGGTTCTCTTAATTTTTTTGATGGAAATAACTACGCACATGATATGATGGCAATCAGATTTACAGATATAGCTGGAAAACCTATCGTAAATTTAAATTCTTCGTTTAATGCTGAGAATTATAAAACAAATTTTTCTGCCGTTCCAACCAACATCTCATCACATAGTCTTGTACAGCATTTTAAGGAGCAGGCTGCCAAAAGTAATGATCTTTGGTCTGATTACTGCTTGTTAAAATCCTTCTTAAGCGAAAATTACAGCAAAGAAGGTGAAGCCTATTTTTACCAAAAAAACAAAAGCAACAGCCTAGCGGTCTTTTACAATTATCTCTTCGCAAAAATGTGTCAGTCAAATGGCAAGAACGAAAAGGTTTATGAATTGCTTTCAAAAGCAGATGAATCCAAAACACCAATTTTTGGACTGCTGCTAGAAAAATTGAAGGAAATAAATTTGGATACAGATCCTGATAAATATTTATTGGCTCTTACAAAATTGAGCACTGTAAGTCCTTCAAATTTGGCTATAATCAATTCATACATTTCTTATTACAACAAAACAGGAAAACAAACTGAAAAAGATACTTTCATTAACCAATCTATCAAAAAGTATCCTCAATATAAAGGTGATTTAGAATTTGAACTGAGCAATTATAAAGAAAAGGAGGAAAGATATGGTCCTGCCGAACAGCTCAAATCGCAAAAGTCATCCATCAAATCACTCAAAACAGGCTCTTTGGGTTATGATATGGATAATGCCATTGAGTATTACAAGGATCGCAAAAAGAAGGATAAGGTGATAGCCCTTTACAACGATAAAATTTACTACACACCGCACATTGTTTCAGAATATAATGATTACGCCGATTATCTAAAAGAAATCGAGAAGTATACCGATGCAAAAGAAATCCTTCAAAAAAGTCTTTTAATTAACCCCTATCAAAGCAGCGTGTACGAGAGACTTGGAGATATTGCCAAATTAGAAGGCAACAACAACGAAGCTTTGGATTATTATCATAAAGGAAATGCTTTTGGATCTGGTGGCAATGCTTTTGGATACGGAAATAGTTTGGCTGAAAAAATAGAACAGATTACCGGCCTCCAAAATTTAAAAAAAGTATTTATCACCCCTACTTTTGATGAAACATTAAATAAT
>Ga0163144_10007515_pt1 | contig 23890 bp, 27 predicted proteins | sample OliLak19BULKMAT1_FD_123175 | JGI IMG/M metagenome (GOLD analysis project Ga0163144, IMG submission 123175) | Freshwater microbial mat bacterial communities from Lake Vanda, McMurdo Dry Valleys, Antarctica - Oligotrophic Lake LV.19.BULKMAT1 | ecosystem: Environmental > Aquatic > Freshwater >...
ACCGCTCCCGCTGGTACGTGTGATTCAGGTCCTGCACCCACCGCTTGAGGCCGGCGTGAAGCGGGTCCTCCAGCAGGTGCCAGTCGAGGCTCTGGTCGTAGTTCCACTCGCGCCACTGGCCGAACTCGCAGCCCATGAACATGAGCTTCTTCCCCGGATGCCCGAACATGTAGCCGTACAGCGTGCGGAGGGTCGCGCGCTTCTGCCAGATGTCTCCCGGCATCTTGTCGAGCATCGCGCGCTTGCCGTGGACGACTTCGTCATGCGAGAACGGCAGAAGAAAATTCTCGGTGAACGCGTAGAGCAGCGAGAACGTCAGATCGTTGTGCGCCCAGCGCCGATGGATCGCATCCTTACCGGCATACTCGAGCACGTCGTGCATCCACCCCATGTTCCACTTATAGGTGAACCCGAGGCCGCCGAGATGCACGGGACGCGTCACGCCGGGCCATGCCGTCGATTCTTCGGCCACCGTGATCGAGCCGGGAGACTGCGAGTGGGTCTGCACGTTGAGCTGGCGGAGAAACTCCATCGCGTCGAGGTTCTCGCGTCCGCCGAACACGTTCGGCAGCCACTCGCCTTCCTTTCGCGAGTAATCGAGGTAGAGCATCGAGGCGACGGCGTCCACGCGAAGGCCGTCGATGTGATATTCCTCGAGCCAGAACAACGCGCTGCTCAGCAGAAACGCGCGGACTTCGTGCCGCCCGTAGTTGAAGACGAGCGTCCCCCATTCGCGGTGTTCGCCCTGGCGCGGATCCTCGTGCTCGTAGAGCGCCGTGCCGTCGAACCTGGCCAGACCGTGCGCGTCCTTCGGAAAGTGCCCCGGCACCCAGTCGAGAATCACGCCAATCCCATTGAGGTGACACTCGTCGACGAACGCCTTGAAATCCTCCGGGGGGCCGAACCGGCTGGTGGGCGCGAAAAAGCCGGTCACCTGGTAGCCCCACGAACCGGCGAACGGATGCTCGAGCACCGGCAGCAGCTCGATATGCGTGAACCCCATGTCTTTCACGTACGGCACGATCTGCTGGGCCATCTCGCGGTACGTCAGCGGTGCGCCTCCGCGCTCCGGCACGCGCTTCCACGACCCGAGGTGCAGCTCGTACACCGACAGGGGGCGGTCCAGCCAGCCGTGTTTCCCGGCGCGCCCCTCCATCCATTCCTTGTCGCGCCACTTGTGGCGGTTGAGATCCCAGACGATGGCCGCGCCGCTGGCGTCGGACTCGAAGAAAAATCCGTAGGGATCGGTCTTCTGAAGCTTCGCGCCGTCCACCCGTGAGATGACCTCGTACTTGTAGCGTTCGCCGTCGCCGACCCCCGGCACGAACGTCTCCCAGATGCCGCTGGCGCCGAGATTGCGCATCGGATGCGCACGCGGGTTCCAGCCGTTGAAGTCGCCGATCACGCTCACCAGTTCGGCGTTGGGTGCCCATACGGCGAAGTGCACACCGGGCCGGCCGTCGAGCTCGCTGCGATGCGCACCGAGCTTGTCGAAGGCGCGGTGCAGCGTGCCCTCGCCGAATAGATGCAGATCGAATTCGGTGAGCACGCCTCAGTCCTCCACTTCCATGGTGCCTTCGGCGACGAAGACCGACGTGCCGCCGACACGCACCCGGGAAATACGGCCGTTCGATGATTCGATGGAGATATGGATCCAGCTCGGGCGGCCCAGCTTGACGCCCTGCAGGTTGAGCATCGCGCCGGCGTTGTCCGGCGCGACGAGCGAATGCTTCACGAGGTAGACCCCGAGCGGCCCGCTCGCGCCACCGGTCGCCGGATCTTCGGCGACGCCGAGTTCAGGCGCAAACATCCGCGAATAGGCGATCGCCGAATCGGCTGCGCCCGTACGGTCCGTTGTAAAGACGTACGCGTCGAAATTGAGCAGGCGTGCGTCCGGCTGCGCGCTGTCTACGGCGGCCCTGGTCGTCATCGGCACGAAGACGAAGGGCATCCCGCACGAGATCTGCTCGATCGGCAGGCCCGTCTCGCGAATGTCGCCCTCGCGCACGCCAAGCGCCCGCGCGATCGCGGCCACGTCGTCAAAGACCGGCCCGAACTCGGGCAATCGCTGCGTCATCCAGGCGAAGTTCAAGCGGTCGTCACGCCACTCGAGCGAGACCGGTGTCGGCCCGATGTTCAACCCGAACACCCAGTCGCGCCTTCCTCGCGCGATGGCGCCATCCCGCGCCAGCGCAAACGTGCTCCCCACGACCGGATGCCCCGCCATCGGCATCTCCGTGCCTGGCGTGAATATCCGCATGCGCACGTCGGTCTCCGACTGCTCCGCGCTCGTGACGAAGGTCGTTTCCGCGAACCCGATTTCGCGGGCGATCTGCTGCATGGTCCCCGCAGTCAATCCGGCGGCCTCGGGAAACACCGCCAGTTGATTTCCCCCGAAGCGGCGGTCGGTGAACACGTCGTAGTGGAGGTACCGATACCGGGAAAGGCCCATGCTAGGATGATTATTCTATGAATAAGGAGTCTTCGATGACGAGATGGTTGCTCAGCACGCTTTTCGCCTCGGCGCTCGCGATTGCGCCAGCCGGCGCCCAGACCGCCGCGAAACCCGCGGCGCCACAGACCAAGCCGGGCACGTCAACGGCGAAGCCCGCAGCCCCGACGCAGAAGCCGGCCGCCCCCACGGCCAAACCGGCATCGCCCACCGCCAAGCCGGCAGCCCGCACACAGAAACCCGCGGCCACGACGCAGAAGCCGGCGGCCGCGCCCGCAGTTCCCGCAGCCTCGGCGGCCAAGCATGGAACCGGTGTGTACGCGCACATCACCACGAACCACGGATCGATGATCGCGCGGCTCTTCGACAAGGACGTGCCGAAGACGGTGGAGAATTTCGTCGGCCTCGCCGAGGGCAAGAAGCCGTGGCGGAATCCCAGGACCAAGACGATGGTGCGGAGGCCGTACTACAACAACCTGACATTCCACCGGATCATTCCGAGATTCATGGTCCAGGGCGGCGACCCCGAGGGCACCGGTATGGGCGGCCCCGGGTTCACCTTCGCCGACGAGTTCAATGCGAAGTTGCGTCACAGCAAGGCCGGCATTCTGTCGATGGCGAACGCCGGACCGAACACCAACGGCGGCCAGTTCTTCATCACGCTCGTGCCGACGCCGCATCTCGACAACAGGCACAGTGTGTTCGGAGAGCTCGTCGAAGGACTGGATGTGCTGACGGCGATCGGCCAGGTGCCGACCAGCCGGGCGGACAACCGTCCCCTGAAGGCCGTCGTCATCAAGTCGATCAGGATCGAACGCGTTCCGTGAAGCGCGCCTTCGAGTTGGGGAGAATGAACTCGATCTGCGCAACTAGCCCCGCGCACGTTCCGTCGGCACCACGCTGATCCCTCCATGTCGCTCGAGGATGGCGTACTTGAATTGCTCGAGCCGCTCCAGGCCGTGATGCTCTCGCCCGGCCGTGAGGATTTCCGAGAGCGTCACGCCCTCCTGCTTTGCGCGATCCTCCAGCAACCTCCCGTTTTCGACCACAACGACCGGGAGGCTCCCCACGATTCGGCTCAGCCTGGGCCAGCGGCGCTCCAGATGCGCGAAGGCAATCTCCAGTATCACGAGTGTGCCGATCACGACGAACGCGTTGATGATCGAGAAGTCGTTGCTCACGAGCGCCTGCTGGGTCGCTTCTCCGATGATAAGCAGCAGAATGAAGTCGAACGTCGTGATCTGGCTGAGGGAGCGTTTGCCGCTGATGCGGAACACGACCAGGATGAACACATACACGACCACGGTGCGAAGGACGGTCTCCATGACACCTCGCTAGAACAGTGACACCTGGCTGATGCGAACCGATGGGCCGCCGACGAGTCCGATCTCCGCGGCGAGCCGCCCGATGGTCAGGTGTTCCGGGTGGAGCGTGACCGTCGAGACGGATCCTCCACGGATGGTGTAGATGTGTCGCCCCTGGTCGATCGCCACGGCGTCAGGCTGCGGCACGACGACATCGATCTTGACGTGCTCGAAGTAGGGTGCCGACACCCAGAACTGAGTGGCTCCTGGAGCGGCGCTCCTGAAGTGCACCTTCACGGTCGCGCTCGCGCCTCGACGCACAACCCGTTCGTACTCGACACGGAGGGCTCCGCTGGGATCGCCGGCCTCGCCACGGCTCAGCGGCCCGCCCGCGCCCGTCAACCCGAGCAGCGCCCCGAGCACGAAGAGCGCCAGCACCGCGACGCCGATGCGCTGCCAGAACCATTCCCTGCGCTGAAACGCGATGTCTTCGTCGATCTCGATCGTGCGTTTCTTCATTTGGAACCGACCAGGCTCATTCGCCTCATTCTCACACACAAGAAAAGTACGACAGCGCGTTCACCGGCTCAGAAACGCCCGCAAGCCGTTCAGCAGCATCTGCACGGAGACCATGACGAGCAGCATGCCCATCAGCCGCTCCATCGCCACCAGCCCGCGCTCTCGCAGCAGGCGATAAAAGAACGTGGACGAGAGGAGAATGCCGGCGCTGATGAGCCAGGCAATCGTCATGGCAATGAGCAGGGCGCCCGTATGTCCGGGCGCCGACCGCTCGAGGAGCAGGAGCGCAGCGAGCGTCGAGGGTCCCGCAAGAAACGGGATGGCCAACGGGACGAGGAACGGCTCCCCTTCGAGCTTGTCGTCGCCGAACATGCCGCCTTCCGTCCCGAAAATCATGCGCAGGGCGATGAGAAACAGCACGATGCCGCCCGCGATGCTGATCGTTTCCTGCTCGAGCCGAAGGAACTGCAGGATATATCTGCCGACGAAGAGAAACACCAGCAGCACGACATAGGCGAACAGGATCTCGCGAATCAGCACGACCCGCCGGCGCGCCGCGGGAACGTGCTTCAGGACCCCGAGGAACAACAGGATGTTCCCGATCGGGTCCATGATGAGAAAGAGGGTGACGACCGCGGCGAAGACGTCCATGTCCCTTGAGGCGTCCGTCAGGACGGCTGACGATTCGACTCCGCGAGAGACTTCAGATTGGCAAGACCGGCCTCGAAGTCCTTGCCGATCATGTCGTCCATGTCGATGAAGATGCTCATCACTTTGGCGATGTAGCTGTTGGGGCCGTCCATCACCCAGGTCACGCTGGTCGACCCGGCCTTGGGTTCGAAGGCGAATCGGGTCACGTTGTGGCCTTCGAACGGCCGGATGAAATCCAGCTTGATGGCGACACTGGCCGGGGCGCTTTCGGTAATCTCCATGCGCCCCTGGCCCACGTCGTTATTGCCGCTCCATTCATACACGGCGCCTGTGCCGGCCGTCGCCCCGCTGTACGTCCTCACAAGCGCCGGATCGAGTTTCTCCCAGGGCGACCACCCACCCCACGCGTGGAAGTCGTTGACCAGCGGGTGAATGACGCCGGGCGGCGCCTGAATGCTCGTCGAGCGCTCGACGTGCAGCGTCGCAGGCTTGGTGGCGGCGTAGAGCAGCCCGCCCGCTACGAAACACACAATGGCGACAGCGATTTTCTTGATCATCACTTTCTCCCTTGGCGATTATATTTGGGACATCCTAGCGCGAAGCGGGGAGTGTAAGTACAGGAGAGGCGAAAATGCGGTCCATGGGGAAGAACACGCCGTGATCGTGCACCTGGTGGACGGCACGTACGGTCGTGAGCGCCTTCTGAAGACGGAGTGCCGGTGGTCAGTTTATCGACTCCTGGCGGACCCGGTATAATTAGGACCCTATGAATCTTCGCTGCTGCTGCGTCCTTGCCGGGCTGCTGCTTGCCTCCGTCAGCCATGCGCAAACGCCACCGGCCCCGACCGGAGCAGGAGCCTCGCTGCACGCGCTGTTCGATCGCGAATGGGAATGGGAGCTGACGCAGGATCCGTTGTGGGCGTCCTACCTCGGCGATCGCCGCTGGAACGATCGGTGGCAGGACATGAGCGTCACTGCGCTCGCCGCGCGGCACGCGCATCGGCAGGCGGTGCTGAAGGATCTCGCCGCGATACCGCGCGAGCCGCTCTCGCCGGCCGACCGCCTCAACTACGATCTGTTCAAGCACCAGTATCAGATGACGGTGGAGGGCTTCCAGCACCGCCAGCATCTGATTCGCACCTCAACCCTCGACGGCGTGCAGGGCACCGAATTCATCGTCGACTCGCTTCGCTTCCAGACCGTCAAGGACTTCGACGACTGGCTGGCGCGGCTCGAGGCGTTTCCCGCCTTGATGGATCAGAACATCGTGTTGATGCGCGAGGGCATGAAGAGCAACGTGCTGCTGCCGAAGATCATCGCGGAGCGCGTGCGGCCGCAGATCGCGCAGCTTGCCACGCAGGCGCCCGAGCAGAGCGGCTACTACCGTCCGTTCCGCAGCATTCCGGGGTCGCTGCCCGCCGCCGATCGCGAGCGCCTGGCGAAGGCGGGCCTCGATCGCGTGCGCTCGCGGGTGCAGCCGGCGTTTGCGAAGCTGCTCGAGTTCATGGATCGCGAGTACCTGCGCGCGTCGTACGACGGCGTGGGCTGGTGGCGGACGAGCAGCGGCCTTGCGGGCTATCGGTACTTCGCGCGGTACCACACGACCACCGATCTCGCTCCGCAGGACATCCACGCCCTGGGCCTGAAGGAAGTCGCGCGCATACGCGCCGAGATGGACGCGATCAAGACGCAGGTCGGTTTTACGGGAACGCTCGAGGCGTTCTTCACCTATCTGAGAACCGACCCGAAATTTTTCTACAAGACCGGCGAAGAGCTGCTCGACGGCTATCGCGCCGTCGCCAAGCGCATCGACCCGGAGCTCATCAAGATCAGCCGCAAGCTGCCGCGCACGCCCTACGGCGTCATTCCGATCCCCGACGCGATCGCGCCGATGTCGCCGACGGCGTTCGCCAACGGTGGCGCCCCGGACGGCTCGAGACCGGCATATTTCTTCGCGAACCTCTACAAGCCCGAAACCCGCCCGAAGTGGGAGATGATGGCGCTCACGCTCCACGAGGCAATGCCCGGGCATTGCCTGCAAATCTCGACGGCCCAGGAGCTGGGCGATTTGCCGCACTTCAGGCGCCACGCGTTCTTCACGGCGTACGTCGAAGGCTGGGGACTCTACGCCGAGTCGCTCGGCGAGGACATGGGCCTCTACAAGGACGACCCATACGCCAAATTCGGCCAGCTTACCTACGAAATGTGGCGGGCGGTGCGGCTCGTGGTCGATACGGGTATTCACGCAATGGAATGGGAGCGGGAGCGGGCGATCAAGTACTTTATGGAAAACGCCGCAAAAACCGAAAATGACGTCACAACTGAGGTGGATCGCTACATTTCTGTGCCAGGACAGGCTCTCGCGTATAAAATTGGGGAGCTGAAAATACAGGAGCTGCGGCGCCGGTCTGAGCAGGCGCTGGGCAAAAACTTCGATCTCCGCGACTTCAACGATGTCGTGCTGCAGAGTGGCGCCGTGCCGCTGAATATTCTCGAGCAGCGCGTGGACGAGTGGATAAAGGCTGGACGACCCTGACATTTAATTTCCTCTCATATGAAAGCCGGAGCAAAAACCCGGCTTCGCTCTTATTCTTCGCGGTCTTCATTGCCCTGCAACTGGCAGCACTCTTTGCCTTTGTGCGGTACTTCTTCAGGCCGACCTGGGACCAGCACCTGTCATCGAGCATCTGGTTGTTCGTCATCGTGTGCCTCGCGTGCAATCTGGTCCTCTGTTTTGGCGAGTTCTTCTTCCACCGCTATCTGCTCCATCTGGAGACCGTCAGGTTCCTTCGCACGCTGTGCACGAGCCACCTCGCGCATCACAAGCTGACGTCGATCGGCTTTGACGAGACGGAACACAAAGTACGGAGCGCCTATCCGATCAACGACGTGGAGCACGACCATCAGGCGACGTTCCCTCCATGGGCGCTCGTGCCCTTCTTTGCGTCGTTCACGCCGTTTTTTGCGCCGATCGCGTTCTCATTCCCGTGGGTGCCCATTCTCATCGCCGGGTACGGGGCCATTGCGATCGCCCATTTCCTGTACGAGGCGATCCACGTCATGCATCACCAACCCTACGATGAATGGTGGGAGAAGAGGCTGAACAGCCGGATACTCGGCGGGATGTGGCGCAGGATGTACGGCTTCCATCAAGCGCATCACGCGAACCACAAATGCAACCTGAACGTAGCGGGGTTCTTCGGTATCCCGCTCGCGGATCTGGTGTTCGGCACCTACAAGCAGCCGGACGCGCTCCTCATCGATGGCGCGTCGGCCACGAAAGAGGTCGCCCGCAAGCTCACGCCTGAGCCACGCTGGCCCATCTCCTGGCTCGACAGGGTGGTGTTCAAGCGACGTCGGTGGATGGCGAAGAGGAACTGACGATCGATCTTAGGCGTGCGGCACCGAGATCATGGTCTTGATGACGCCGGGGTCGCGTGCGACCTCAGCGAACCGCCGCGGGGTCTCGGCGAGATCGAAGCGGTGGGTGATCCACGCCGCGGTGTCGATGCGTCCCTCCTCGATCAGCGCGATGATGTCGCGAAAATTTCCAGGCACGGCGTTGCGGCTGGCCAGCAGCGTCAGCTCCCGGCGGTGGAAATTTGGATCGCTGAAGGTCACCTCGCCCTGTATCAGACCCACGAAGACGATGCGGCCGCCCTGCGCCGGTAGATCGAAGGCACCGGCCATGGACGCGGCGTTGCCTGTGGCGTCGACGACGATCGTGGGCATCTCGCCGCCCCCGATGCCGCGAAGCTGTTCCGAGGTGTCCGGCCCTCCCGTCAGCGTGTGAACGACCCCGAAATTCCGCCGGCAAAACTCGAGGCGCGACTCCCTGACGTCCATCACCGCAAGCGTCGGCCCGTGCATCTGCGCAAACTGGATGACACTGAGGCCGATCGGGCCTGCGCCGATGACGAGCACGAAATCCTCGTGCGTGATCGCCGCGCGCTCCACGGCATGGGCACCGATGCCCAGCGTCTCGACCAGCGCGAGTTGATCGTACGCAAGCATGGTCGAGCGGTGGAGCTTCCGCGCCGGTACGGCGATCGCGAGGCGCATGCCGCCGTCCACGTGCACGCCGAGGCACTTGAGCTCGGCGCAGCAGTTGGATCGCCCGGCGCGGCAGGCGATGCACCGCCCGCAATTGAGATAGGGCTCGACCGAGCAGCGGTCGCCGGGTTTCAGCCCGTGGGGCTCGCTGCCCGGGTCGATGACTTCGACCCCGAGCTCGTGGCCGAGGATCCGCGGATAGTTGAAAAAGGGCTGTCTCCCCGCGAAGGCGTGGAGATCGGTACCGCAGACGCCGATGCGATGCACGCGCACGAGCGCTTCGCCCGGAGCCGGAGTGGGCGCGACGGCGTCGGTGGCGATGAAATGGCCGGGCTTTTCGAGGGCGATCTGCATCGGCGCGGGCGCGTTATTTCTGCAGGTCGCGATCGAGGGCTGCACCGTCGAACGGGATCACGATGACGGTGCCGTTCGTGTCGCGCACGAAGCCCGTGCGGGGCCGGGACATAGGATGGGCTGAGCATACCGTAATTCCATGCCCCTGTTGCGTCCTTTCACGCGGAGCAGCTAGGCTCTGCGGCATGAGTCCATACATCGCCGAAGCCGTGGGAACCATGATTCTGATCCTGCTGGGAGACGGCGTCGTCGCAAACGTCCTCCTTGCGCGGTCGAAGGGTGAAAACTCCGGGTGGGTCGTGATTACCATCGGATGGGGCGTGGCGGTCGCGATCGCGGTGTACGCCGTCGGTCGCATCAGCGGCGCGCACCTCAACCCGGCGGTCACGATCGCGCTCGCCACCATCGGCAGTTTTCCGTGGGGCGATGTGGCCGGGTACATCGCTGCGCAGACGGTTGGGGCGTTTCTTGGCGCCTTGCTGGTATGGCTCGCGTACCTGCCGCACTGGCGCCTGACGGAAGACCCGGCCACGAAGCTGGCTGTCTTTTCCACTGCTCCGGCGGTTCGCAACACTGGCGCGAACGTCGTGACAGAAGCGATAGGCACCGCCGTGCTGCTGTTCGGCGTCCTCGCCATCGGCGCCAACGCAGAGGGGTGGGCGCAGGCCGGGCAGGTGGACCTGTCACAGGTCTTCAGCCGGGCGCTGCAGCCGCTGCTCGTCGGCATTCTGGTTCTCGGGATTGGCCTCTCGCTCGGCGGGCCTACCGGCTACGCCATCAACCCCGCGCGCGACTTAGGCCCCCGCATCGCGCACGCCATCCTCCCCATTCCCGGCAAGGGGCCGTCCGACTGGTCATACGCCTGGATTCCCGTCGCCGCGCCGATCGTCGGCGGCATCGCCGGCGCCGCACTCTATACCTTCGTCGGATTCTAGGGAGCCACCATGCAGCGCTATATCGGAGCACTGGATCAGGGAACGACCAGTACGCGGTTCATGGTGTTCGACGCCGAGGGCGCAGAGGTGGCGCGGCGCCAGCTCGAGCACACGCAGATCATGCCGAGGCCCGGTTGGGTCGAGCACGACCCGGTGGAGATCGCCGCGCGCACGAGCGAAGTGATCACCGGTGCACTTCGGGCAGCAGGCCTCGACGGGAGCGATCTCGCCGCAATCGGGGTGACCAACCAGCGCGAGACCACCGTGGTGTGGAATCCGAAAACGGGCCGGCCCTGGTACAACGCCATCGTGTGGCAGGACACCCGGACGGATCGGATCGTCAGCGCCCTCGAACCGACGCGCCAACTGCTCTACGAGCGGACGGGGCTGCCGCCCGCCACGTACTTCTCAGGCACGAAGCTGCAGTGGATTCTCGAAAACGTGGACGGTGTCAGAGCCGCGGCCGAACGAGGCGAGGCCGTATTCGGCAATGTGGACACCTGGGTGATCTGGAACCTGACGGGCGGCGCCGATGGTGGTGCGCACGTCACCGACGTCACCAACGCGAGTCGCACGCTCCTCATGGATCTGCGCACGCTCGACTGGGACGCAGAGCTGCTGGCGCTGTTCGGGATCCCGCGGCGGATGCTGCCGGCCATCCGGTCGTCTTCTGAACGGCAGGGTTACGGCGTGACGCGTCGAAACGGGCCTGTGGGCGCCGACGTGCCGGTATGCGGGGATCTGGGGGATCAGCAGGCCGCGATGGTGGGCCAGGTCTGCTTTTCGGCCGGCGAGGCCAAGAACACATATGGCACCGGCAACTTCATGCTGCTCAACACGGGAAAGACGCCCGTGCCTTCCAAGGCGGGTCTCCTCACGACGGTCTGCTACAAGCTTGGCGATGATGCGCCGGTGTATGCGCTCGAGGGCTCTGTGGCCGTCACCGGTTCAGCGGTGCAATGGCTCCGCGATCAACTCGGAATAATCTCGACGGCAGCGGAGGTGGAGAGTCTGGCGAACACCGTACCGGACAACGGCGGCGCCTACTTCGTGCCGGCGTTCTCCGGCCTGTTCGCGCCGTACTGGCGCTCCGACGCCCGCGGCGCGATCGTCGGCCTGTCGCGGTTCAACACGAAAGGGCACCTGGCACGGGCAACCCTGGAAGCCATCTGCTTCCAGACGCGCGCCGTGCTCGATGCCATGACCATCGACTCGGGCGTGACGCTCGCGGTCCTGAAGGTCGACGGCGGCGCCACCGTAAACGACACGCTGATGCAGTTGCAGGCCGACATACTCGGCGTGCCCGTCGTCCGGCCGGTCGTGGCCGAGACCACGGCGCTCGGAGCGGCGTATGCGGCAGGCCTGGCGGTCGGGTTCTGGAAGGACCTCGAGACGCTGCGGAAGAACTGGCAGGCGGGGCGGCAATGGGAGCCGGCCTGGAGCGCGGACCGCCGCGAGGAATCGTATCGCGGGTGGCAGAAGGCCGTGGAGCGCACGTTGAACTGGCTGGACGTGGGGCAGGAGTCCCGACGTTGAGCGCGATGAGGATTTGAGGAGGGTGGATTCATGGCACAGCGGTGGTCTCGTCGTTCATTTGTCGGGCTGACATCGGGCTTCCCGGCGCTCGGCGTCTCCCTGTTTGCCACACAGGCCTAGATCTTTGGCGCCTTGGCACGAACATACGCTGTCGCCGCATCGAGCAGTTCTCGCATGGCGCGTATTTTTGCAGTGGTCGAATGCGATGTTTCTGCAACCAGGTTCAGCATGTTCACGGAAAGAACGGGCTGTCGCAGGAGACCCGCCTCGACCAGAAAGAGCAGATTGAGAATGCGACCGGTGCGGCCATTCCCGTCCTCGAATGGATGAATCGCTTCAAATTGGTAGTGTCCGACGGCCATTCTGACAAGTGGGTCGAGTTGATCTTGCGCGTGAAGAAATGTCTCCCAGTTCGCGAGGAGACGACGCAGACGCTCCTCCCCATCTGGCGGCGTGTAGACCGCCGTGCCGGTAGCGACGCTCTTCAGGGTGGTGCCCGGAATGCGGCGAACCGTCGTATCGATGCCGCGGGATATCGGAGCGCCTCCCTGGTAGCTGGATCGGCTCTGACCTCATCCACTGCGGACCGGAAGAGTTGGTCCGTGGTCGTCACAATGTTCTCGATTTCGGAACTCGCGCGCGCCTCTAACATGGGAATCGTATGAATGAGAATCGCGGGGTCCGGGATGCTGTCCGCGACGGCACTGAGCTGGGCCAAGGCCGCCCTAGCTGAAATGCACGCCTTAAGAACGGCCCGGGTTTCCAACTGGGTTTCGGGTGGCAGCTCGGAAAGGTCGTTAAAGGGCGTTTCCGGACGGAAGGAATTGACAGGCATGTCGACGGCATCGACATGATGCCCCACCTGATCGCTCACGTACGTCGTGATCTCCACGTGATCTGTGGTAATGCGCTGGGCGTCGGTCTCGTGCCCGGGATCTCCCAGTTTCAGCGGGATGCTCGTCCCAGGGGATTTGCGCCTATTCGCGCCGGCCTGGCCGGTCTCTTGCGCGACGCCGCGCGTGCTCCGAGTTTCATAATGCATCGTTGCAGGGGTCTCGCGTTGAGGCGCAGGTACGCGGTCTGTCCTGCTTTGCGCCTCGTCGCAACACCGGCATCGACAAGGATGCCCGCATGATGACAGAGCAATGCGCGACTGATGCCCAGTCGCGTCGCTAACGCCACTCCGGTGATCTCCCGCACGTTCGAAAGGCGTTTCACGATCTCCAATCGAATGGGGTCGGCCAAGGCGGCCAGTATCGACACGTCACGGGCATGAGTCGTGAGCTTCACGCCTCATCCTACCGGCCGTGGCGCGGGGGCGCAAGCGGGAACTGTCAAGTACACGTTTGACAGTCATCCCAACTCGGTCTAGGCTGAACCTCGCCTGAGGAGGTCGGAATGACTACGTTCACCCGGCGCACGATACTCGACACCCTGCTCTCGACTGCGGCCGCCAGCGTGTTTGCTGAGCGACCAGCGTCCGCCTGGAGCCAGGCAGGAGCCACAGCGCGTCAGCGGATCATTGTGTTCGACGTGAATGAAACACTCCTGGACGTCGGCGCGCTGGCGCCCCAGTTCGAGCGTCTCTTCGGAAACGCCGGGGTGGCACAGGAGTGGTTCTCCAATGTCGTGCTGTACTCGCAGGTCGCGACGATTGCCGGACCGTACGCGGACTTCGGGACCATCGCACGGGGCGCTCTGGATATGACGGCGGTCGCGCACGGCGTGACGCTCGCGCCGCCGGATCGCGACGGAATTCTGCGCGGCCTGGTCTCGCTTCCGGCCCATCCCGATGTTCCCGACGGGCTCCGCACGCTCCGAGCATCGGGATTTCGGCTGGTGACGCTCACCAACTCTGCGCCGGCGGCGGTGGAGCAGCAACTGAAGAACGCTGGAATCAGAGAGCACTTCGAACGCAGCTTCTCCGTTGACATGGTTCGCAAGTTCAAGCCAGCCGCAGAGGTCTACCATCTCGTGGCGACGGAGCTCCAGGTCGTGCCGTCCCAGCTGCGGCTCGTCGCCGCGCACGCGTGGGATGTGCTCGGCGCCATGCGCGCCGGCTGTGCCGCGGCCTTCGTTGCACGCCCGGGGAAAGCGCTGTTCCCGCTGGCGGACAAGCCTGACATTGTCGGACCCGACCTGCGTAATGTGGCGGATCAGATCGTCAAGCGCGACATGCCCAAATAGCAACGGCCGGCGCGTGACAGACACGTGCCGCGCGCAGAGCCGAGGATGTTACCGTCTGCCTCGCTTCGACAGCCGTCGGTGTTCGCCCGACTGCTCGATACGGATCGTGGCGCTTCGTTCGGCTTCGAGCCGACGGGCACCGTCCAGACCGAGAATTACGTCACCAGCACCAACATGCTCCGGACACGGCCATGGCCTCGGACGGCGCCTTTGACGTCTACGACTATGCACCACGAGTCCCAGGTCTTGCCGTGGACAAAACGTGCGCGATCCCTTCGTTCGCCGGGCGCGAGGTGCGGGCAGCACCGTCGCCAGACGTGACGCGCTGTGCGATGACAGCCGACGCTGGGGCGGCCTGAAATCGATTTTTGATTTTCCTATACGTCAAGATCACGCCCAACGACAAGGGCCCTCCGGGAAAGCTGGCCGACGCTGAGATCCACTTCGTGGGCGGAGTCTTCGCCGGGTTGAAGCTGATTGGCTTCGCGATCTGGGAGCGGCGCACCGGCGCCGGCCGCAACGTCACGTTCCCGGCTCGCCAGTACTCGGTGAACCGCGAGCGCCGCAGTTTCGCGCTGCTTCGGCCCGTCGCGCACACCAACGCTCAGGATTCGGTTCGCGACCTGATCCTCTCCGCCTATGCGGAGTACGAACAGGCCGCGTGACCACCTCTCAACCGGGGCGCCCTCGGGGCGCTCCGGTGGCTCCACAGGTTCATGTCAGTCTCACCCACGATCGAACCCAGCGCTCGTCCGTGCCTGCCGTGCAGCCGGCGAGGTGGGGCGGCCTGCCGAATAAGGTTGACTCTGGAGTGCGCTCCAGGGTTGATACTCATGGAATGAGCTCGTGCTGCGGATCTGCCGACCCCGTGCTTGCCGCCGTAGCGGCGCGATGTCCCCAGAGCGGCACGAAGGGACTTGCCGTTGATCCGCTCACCGTCAAAGCCTTGCTCTGCGAGTCCGCACTCATGGCCGTTCGGGACGGTCTTTATCGATTCTGTGCCGACCCAACGTGCGCGGTGGTGTACTTCGACGACGAAGGTCACGTCTTCAACACGACGGACCTCCGTGTGCCCGTCTGGCAGAAGCAGCCCGCCGGCGCTCGCATGATCTGTTATTGCTTCGACGAGAATGAGACGTCGATGGCACAAGAGTTTGCCCAGACGGGTCGATGCGACGCCTCGCTGCGGGTTCGAGACCACATCGCGGCCGGCCGATGCGCCTGCGAAGTGCAGAACCCGCGCGGCGCCTGCTGCCTGGGCGATGTCATGAAGGCCGTCGCACGGATCGAGGCCGAATGCGCCAGCGTCCTTGAGAAAGAGGCAAATGGCTAACGGGTATCGGATCGGTGAAGTCGCAGAGATGGCGGGCATCACACCTGACGCCATCCGTTACTACGAGCGGCTCGGCGTGTTGCCGCGCGCGCCGCGCACCGCTGGTGGGCTACGGATGTACGGGGACAACGTGCTGCCGCGAGTGCGCTTCATTCAACAGGCCCAGGCCCTGGGGCTGACCCTGAAGGACGTGAAAGAGCTCGTGGCCAACGATGGACGTGGCGGCTATCAGCGATGCCGTCGGGTCCGTGATCTGCTGAAGACCCGGCTGACGGACGTGGACACCCGGATCAAGGAGATGCAGGCGTTCCGACGTACGCTCCGCACGCACCTGAACGAGTGCGAGCGCGCCCTCGAGCAGGAGAGACCCGTGTGCCCGGTGATGGCCGAATTGGGAGGGCTCAGCCAGTGAAGACGGCCCTCGCGTCCGTGTTGGCGGCCGGTGTGGCGTCGGCGTGTTGCATCGGACCGGTGGCGTTCGTACTCCTCGGTGCCGGCACGTTCGGCGCGTCCCTCTCCGCGCTGGAGCCGTACCGTCCGGTGTTGCTTACGGCGACGGCGTTGCTGCTTGGCGGCGCGTTCTACGTCGCATACCGCCCGACGTCCGATTGCGACACCTGCTCTCCGGCGTCGCGGAAACGAACTCGCGCCACGGTTTGGCTCGCGGCGGCACTCGCCGCAGCACTCATCACCTTTCCGTACTACGTTGACTATCTGTTCTGAAGGAGGACATATGCGAAAGATTCTGGTACTGGCAGCAGCGGTTCTGGTCGGCGGCGTCGCAACGGTGACGGCGGTACGCGCGCAGTCAACGCAGACCAAACCGGCCGAAGCCACGAAAGTCTGCACGATGAAGGTCACCGGCATGACCTGTTCGGGCTGTGAAGCGGCGGTGAAGATCGCCGCGAAACAGATTGACGGGGTCAAAGACGCGAAGGCGAGTTATGCAAAAGGGACGGCTGAGGTTACCTACGATTCCGCCAAGACGTCGCCGGACGCGATCGCCAAAGCGATCGCCCAGAAGACTGGCTACAAGACCGGGGTCGCGAAGTAAGTCCATTGGAAGAGACCTTCGATCTTGTGATCCTCGGCTCCGGGTCCACGGCATTCGCGGCCGCACTCGCGGCCCAGGAGCTGAACCGGACCGTCGTCATGACGGAGGAACGACCGATTGGCGGCACCTGCGTCAACCGGGGTTGTCTACCGTCGAAGAATCTGATCGCAGCCGCCAAGCTCATTCATGACGCGCGTCACCCTCGTTATCCGGGGCTGACACCGTGCACGATCGGGCTCGACTTCGCCGCCTTGATTGCCCAGAAGGACGACCTGGTGCACGCGTACTGGAAGAAAAAGTACGAAAGCCTGGTCGGCGGCGGCATCCGTGTCGAGCGAGGCCACGTCGAATTCGTGGACTCGCAGACGGTGGAGGTGGGAGGCAAGCGCCTCAAGGGAAACCACGTGCTGATCGCCACCGGTTCCAGACCCGTCGTTCCCGACATCGAGGGGCTGGACGGTGTGGCGTACCTGACGAGCGACCTGCTCACCGTCGACGAGTCCATGGAACTGCGAGAGCTCCCCGCCTCTCTGCTGATCATTGGGGGCGGATACATCGCCTTGGAACTCGGTCAGATGTTCAGCCGCTTCGGCACGGACGTGACGATGCTGGAGCGGGGCCGCCAGCTACTCGAGCACGGCTACGAGCCGGAAGTTGGCCGCAGCATTAGTGAGGTCTTCGCCCAGGAGGGTATTCAGGTCGTCGCCAATGCAACGGCCAGGACTGTTCGGCAAGATGGCGGGGAGATCGTCACGACCGCGGTCGTCGCGGGACGCGAGCGACAATACCGAACTGAGCGCGTGCTCGTGGCTACGGGAAGGCGTCCCAACACGGACCACATCGCCATAGACCGGGCGGGTGTGCACGTGAACGAACGCGGCGAAGTGGTCGTTGACCCATACCTGCGAACAAACGTCCCGCACCTCTACGCTGCCGGCGACGTCATCGGGCGGCAGCACAATAGCCAGATGGCGACTCCACTCGGCAGCCGCCAAGGTGGCATTGCCGTACGAAACGCCCTGTCAGCCGGACCCACGAAGGCAGTCGATCACCGGGTGATCCCGCGAGTGATCTTCACCGATCCGGAGGTGGCCGTCGTCGGCATGACCGAGGCGGAGGCGATTGCAGCCGGTCATCGCTGCTGGTGCAACACGCTTCCCATGTCGCTGGTGCCTCGCGCTGGCGCTATTCGGGACACAGGCGGGATCATCAAGATGACCGCTGACGCGGATTCGAACGAGGTGCTCGGCGTATCGATGGTCGGACACAACGCGGGTGAAGTCATTCACGAGGCAGCGATGGCCCTGAAACACCGGGCAACGATCCAGGACTTCATTGACCTGCTCCACGTGTTCCCGACCATGGCCGAAGCGCTGAAGATCGTCGCCCTCTCGAGGTTCAAGGACCCATCAACACTCTCCTGTTGCGCGGAGTAGGTTGCGGCCGACCGCGCTTTCTCGACGAATGGAAGGTTGCCTGTAAGGCACGGTGGCGCCGGGCAGTTCGAGTTCGCGCGCTACTTGATTAATAAAGTGTTCGGATATTGCGCGTACCAGCCGAACCAGAACGCTCGCTGGGCGGCGATGCGTGGTAACTGGTCGTCTTCTGCTGCGGAAAGTCGACGCCACCGGCGTAGACGCGATTCGCGCCGCGGTCCGTTGTCACGACGACGAGTTGCTGTCCGGCGGCGGCGAAGCTGTACACCGGATGCCGGTGCAGAAACTGCGCATCGATGGCGACCGGTACCTGCTCGCTCGCTCCTCCGGGAACCGTAAGCCGCATGACGAGCACTTCCGCCTTGTTCCGCAGCCGTCCATCCGTTCGGGACACGCGAAACATCAACCGGTCACTCGTGAAGTAGTCGCGGTACGCGGCGCCTTCCGAGTAGTCCCGGCGAAACCCGGTGTTGAGCGAGAGCACCGTCGTGCCTGGATGGGCGATCCGCCACTCCTTCCACGTCGTCGTGACGACTGGGTGCATCTGGAGCGCCACCCCTGAGCCGACGAGCGGCCCGACGACCGGCACGCCTTCGAACGTCGACCAGAGGCTGGCCGTCTGCTCGTCGAACATCAGCTTGTTGGACCGGTACAACAGGCCGCTCGTCCCGAAGCGCAGCGGCCGGCCGCTGACGAGGCTCTCGAACGGAATGACCGTTCCGCACAACGTGCAATACACGATCGTCATCTCGACGCCGTCAATCCGGTCCGTCGCCATCTCGTGCCAGGCGAGGATGCGCTTCGGGTACGCGCGGGCCTCGCCGTTGAGGACCACGCCGAACACGATGTTCGAGTCCTTCAGATAGCCGGCTTCCGGAGCCCTGAGGACGGTCGGGTAACGCAAGTCCAGGCAAGATGGCCGGACACAAGAACGGGATCCAGGGCATCGACGAGGCTTCGGAGCCGGGCAAGGTGGGCTCGATCGACACCCTCAACGCTGCCGATGGAAATGCCGACCGTGTGGACGGAAATTGGATAGTGCTGCGCCACCTCCTGCAGTAGTTCGCCGGCGTGCGGATTCGCCAGAAAGTTCTCCGGATGGATCTCGAACCACGCGACCGGCGGGCGGGTGACCACCACCCTGAGTGTTTGCCTTGCTTGGGCAAAGACGACGCAATCACCCCGCCCGCCTTCGGTGGTCCGACTCAATCGAAAAGGCTTTCGGAGTGAACCCGTTGAAGGATTCGGCTGGGAATCAAGTGCGCTGGGTCCGCCGCTTACCTTCCGCTTCCAGAATCGTGGCCTCGTAACGGTTGCTTCAGAGTCTGGCAACTCCCCAGCTCTCGGCTCTCATACCTTTGGCTCTGCCCCGGTGCCAACCCCTGCGGGCAGCACAGTCGCCGCGTTGCCGTGGCGTATCGACCCCGCTTCTCCAGGCGCAATGGAGCAGCAGCAATGTCCACCTGCGAACCGCGACCAGGTCACCGGACCCACACGAACAGAACAGCGCCAGACGTGATGCGCTGCGCGATGACAGCCGGCGCTGGGGCGGCCTGAAATCGACTCTTGATTTTCCTATACGTCCAGGCCGATCCGCGTCCGGCAGACGACGACCTTGCCGCCTTCGACCCCTGCTAATCGGCGCGTGTGGCGTCGGCCTGCCGGAGGTGCGTCCGCGCGTCGGTCGAGCGGGGAGATTTCCATTGACGCGACCGCCGCCGCTGCCATCATCGGCTCTGTGATGAGCTGTGGCGAGCAATCGGCCCGTGTCGGGGAGGGGCGCGCGGGCGTTCGGGACAGGCGCCGACCGCACCTGGGTGAGATAACGCGGCTTCCGTTAGCTTTCGAGACCCCGCTAATACCGTCTATCGTCGCCGAAGAACGTGCGATCACGATCAGCACGCGCCAAAAGGGTTCCGCATTGGTCGCACCTTCATTCCAGGCTCGTCGTCAGCACATAGGAGCCTCCGAACCAATCTGTGCCGGCTAAGCCGACAGCGACCCGGTAACTCTTTCCGGCAGCAATCTTGAATCGGGCCGCTTGTGGTGTCCATGGCGGTCCGGCATTCGGAAATTCCGTGTCGTCTATTCGAAGCATCAATATCATTCCGCTGTAGTCGACGTCCCAGCTGAGCTTCGCCACCACTGTGCCGTCCGCAGGCGCGGTCAGCAGAAACAGTCGACATGGAACCGGCCAGCCGCCGCGCTGCATACATGGGACATCGTGTCTCTCGATCCGGTCTTGGACTACTTCGCTGAGTTTGATCTCCCTGACGACAGGTCCTGGAGGTATAACTGGCGGTGCCGGCGCCGACGGTGAGGGCTGAGTCGGTGACGGTTGGGTCGGCATCGGTCGGACCGTGTCGCCGTTGCAAGCGGCCATCACGATTCCTGCACAGCAGAGCCCCATCGCGTAAGAAAGTGTGTGTCTCATGATCCGATAAACGCCGCGACCGAGGAATACGGACAGAGACGCCCGGAGTACAATCAGCCCATCTTCCCCACAGCGAATCCATGTCCGAGGACCTCGACTCCACGCTCAAGCTGATTGATCGGGCCCGGTCGGGAGACCAGGAGGCGCTCGAACGGCTGTTCGCCCGGCATCTCAAGCCGCTGCAGCGATTTGCCCGAGGCCGGCTGCCTCAATGGGCGCGCGATCTCGCCGATACGGACGACCTTGTCCAGGAGACCCTGCTTCAGACGTTTAAGAGAATTGACGCCTTCGATCCGCGCGGCGCCGGTGCGCTCAGCGCCTATTTGCGGCAAGCCGTGATGAACCGCATCCGCGACGAGCTGCGCCGAAAGGGGCGTCGGCCCGACAGGACCGATCTCGACGGCCTCGAAGTCGATCGCGCAGAGTCTCCGCTCGAACAAGCGATCGGACGCGAGATGGTCGAACGCTACGAGGCCGCGCTCGCGCGCTTGAAGCCCGACGAGCGCGAGGCCATCGTCGCGCGCGTCGAGCTTGGCTTCACCTATGCGGAACTGGCGGAGGCGCTTGGAAAACCGACGGCAGACGCCGCGCGCAAAACGGCAGAACGCGCCCTTGTGCGCCTGGCCGAAGAGATGAAGCATGCCGCTGAGTGACGCGCGATACACCGAGCTCGCTGGCGCCGTGCTCACCGGCACGCCTATCGACTGGGTCTCGGTCGAATCGAGCGCAGATGTCGAAGACCGCGCGCTGCTCGACCAGCTGAAAGTGCTGGCCACTGTCGCAGACCTCCATCGGCGGCTCATGGTGCCTTCGCCGACAGGCCAGGACGATGTTTCTGATGCCGCTCCCCTGGAGCGATGGGCGCACCTGCGCGTGCTCGAGCGGATCGGCCACGGCGCGTTTGGAGACGTGTATCGCGCCTGGGACACGCGCCTCGACCGCGAGGTTGCCCTGAAACTCGTGCGCGAGGCCCCAGGGACTAACGGTCCACGCGCCTCGTCCATCATCGAGGAAGGACGGCTGCTCGCGCGCGTGCGCCATCCGAACGTCGTCACGATTTACGGCGCGGAGCAGATCGGCGAGCGCATCGGCCTCTGGATGGAGTTCGTGAAAGGACGAACGCTTCAACAGATCGCCGACCAGGACGGAAAGATCTTCAGCCCGGCCGAGACGATCGACACCGGCATCGAGCTCAGCCGAGCGGTGGCCGCGGTGCATCATGCTGGTCTCGTGCACCGCGACATCAAAGCCCGGAACGTGATGCGCGCAGACGACGGGCGGCTTGTCCTTATGGACTTCGGCGCTGGGCGCGAGCTGACGGCGGATGCCGCGGAGAGCGTGCCCGGCACGCCGCTCTACCTCGCACCGGAGCTGTTCAATGGAAAGCACGCGACGGTCCAGAGCGACATCTACAGCATCGGGGTGCTGCTCTACCACCTCGCGACGGGATCGTATCCAGTGCGCGCACGCAATCTGCAAGAGCTCCGCCTCGCGCATGAGCGCCGCGAACGGGTCGACGTGCGGACCGCGCGGCCGGGGATCTCGACGAAGCTTGCGCGCGTGATCGAGCGGGCAATCGATCCGGAACCAAGTCGCCGCTATCAATCCGCAGATGCATTGGCGGCGGCCCTGACGGCGCTCAAGCCACATCCGATGCTCGTGCCGTCCACCTACGCGGTAACAGCCACCGCCGTACTCGCTGCCGTGTTGTGGTTGACGTGGCCAAGCGCGCCGATCAGCCCGACCGATCGGCCCATCATCGCGGTGCTGCCGTTGAAAAACCTCAGCGATGAACCGGGCAGCGACTACTTCGTGGACGGACTCACCGATGAGATCATCCGCAATCTCGCGGTGATTGACGGGCTCGAGGTGCGGTCACGCACTTCATCGTTCGAGTTCAAAGACAAGCCGCGCAACGTTCGCGACGTTGGCGAGCAGCTTGGCGCAAACCTGGTCGTCGAAGGGTCGGTATTGCGGGCGGGCACGAAACTCCGGATCAACGCCCAGCTCATTCAGGTCGCGGGCGATGTCCCGCTGTGGGCCGAGCGGTTCGATCGGGAGCTCAAGGACGTTTTCGCGATTCAAGATGAAATCTCGCGGGCCATCGTCGACAAGCTGCGGCTGTCATTAGGCAGGGGGCAGCGACGATACGACACAAACCTCGAGTCGTACGAGCTGTACCTCAAATCGCGTCATCTGCTCGTCCGTCGAGACAATGAGGCCGCGAAGGAGGCGGCAGATGCCTTCCAGCAGGTCATCGCGAAAGATCCGTCGTTCGCCCCCGCCTATGCGGGACTGGCGCACGCGTACGCCTTCTGGTCGCAGAACTACTACGGTATCTCCTTCGAAGAGGGCCTTTCACTCATGCGGCCTGCGGCCACGAAGGCGCTGCAGCTCGACCCACTGCTGGCTGAGGCGCACGCGGCCATGGGTCATCTTTACGCGCGCGAGCGCGACTGGGAAAAAGCCGTGGCCGCTTTCCGACGGGCGATCGAGCTCAATCCAAGTCTCACGCACATCCATACGAGTTATGCCTTCTCCACGCTGATCCCGCTGGGAAGGTTCGACGAGGCGGCGCGGCTTCTGCAGGCTGCGCGACGAAGCGATCCGCTGTCGCTGGATGTCAGTCGGGAACTGGCGCTCCTGCAGCTCGCCACAGGGCGATACAGCGAAGCGATCGAGAGTGCCCAGCGCATGCGGGCGATCGACCCGCGCTTTCCATTCGCGGAGTTGCTACTCGTGAGGGCACTCACGTTCGGCGGCAGGCCCGCGGATGCGTTAGCGGTCTTTAGCCCGCAAGATCGAGAAAATCCAGGGCGAAAATATTGGCTGGCGCACGCGTATGTGAGGGCCGGCCGGCGCGCGGACGTCGAGAAGTGGCCAGATGCACACGACGATCGCTATCCCTATCGTCAGTTAATGATCCACACCGCGCTCGGCGACAAAGACCGCACGTTCGATGCGTTGGAGCGATTGGCTGTAAGGGAGCCGCATCGCGTGGGACTTGCTCTGGCGGGCCCCGAAACAGCAGTGCTTCGCGGCGACCTGCGGCTTGCCGCCTTCCGCAAGCAATTCGGCCTGCCCTTCGGCTCCGCTCAGGGCGGGCCGCAACCTTAGAACGTCACCACTCGACTTTCGCGCCAACTCTCACCAGACGCGGCGGGACGATGCTGAGCGGGCGCAGGAAGGATGTGCCGGACGACCAGTTGATGTTTTGCTCGGGATTGGCATTGAACAAGTTAAAGATGTCAACGAATCCCGCGAGGCGACGGTTCGGTCCGAGCGCGAATCCTTTCTCCGCGCGCACATCTGCAAGAGTGACGTCATCCATGCGGCGCCTGCCCATCGGCTCGGCCAATATTCGAACGTTATTCGCGTAGTTAAGCCTCGTCACGAACGTTCGTCCAAGCGGCTGCCCCGACTGATGACGCACGAACGGCGTGATGCGAAGGCCCCACGGCCCGGCATAGGTGCCGTGGATGATAGAAAAAATTAGCGGTGTCTGCGGTGTCTCCGGTCAACTTGAGTGCGCTCGCGGACCACACATCCGACCGCTCGGGAATCAAATGCGCTGGGTCCGCCGCTGACCTTCCACTTCCAGAATCGTGGCCTCGTAACGGTTGCTTCAGAGTCTGGCAACTC
>Ga0163144_10007516_pt1 | contig 23888 bp, 18 predicted proteins | sample OliLak19BULKMAT1_FD_123175 | JGI IMG/M metagenome (GOLD analysis project Ga0163144, IMG submission 123175) | Freshwater microbial mat bacterial communities from Lake Vanda, McMurdo Dry Valleys, Antarctica - Oligotrophic Lake LV.19.BULKMAT1 | ecosystem: Environmental > Aquatic > Freshwater >...
CAATTCAACTGGTCTCTGGGGGTCAGGGGGCGGTGCGCGATGCCCACGACCCCGCTGCCCTTCCTCCGCACGGAAAAACGCCCGCGACAAAACCGCAGCGGATCGTGAATAATACCGGATCAATAGTGCTTGGCACTGCGTGCGTACGTCATGAATACCATTTGGGCAAAGACACGGTTAAGGCGTTCGGAAACGGACGTTATCAGATTGTCCGTGTTGGGTCCTCACTTGGGTTAATGGACCTCGAAGGGCGTGGAGATCTTTCATCGCCGTTAGTTGACTGGAACACTGATGGTTTATATGTGTATACATTAAACGAAAATGGCAAATACACGCTATTGAACTTGTCAGACGACGCGGTGTTCCACTACGACAACATAAACTCCGCGCCGGACGGATGCCGCAGCCAATTCAAGTCACTTCGCACTGTGAAGTAGCGAGGGCACGAAAGAATTGAATATTGAATAGGGGTCAGCCCCGTAGAGGCTGCGAGCCGCGCTAAGTCGTCAGCGTTCGATAATTGCGTGTGAATTCCTTGGACTCTTGGACCAAGAATCCTGCCCGCAACGCTACGCCACCACGATTGCTCGTCCGTTGGTATCTCCACAATGTCATACGGGCCCGCGAACCAAACAATTGCGCCGACGGCGTCTAGTTGCTCAGCAATCTGGAATTCGCGCTGTGACTGCCTTCGTTCATGGGCCACCCAGGCGGAAACGATGGCCGCAATCGCAATAAGCACCAACAGCGAATTGAGGCTGAACGAAAGCCAATTTCGTCTCTCATGTTCCTGGCATGGGAATCGTCATGCCGTTCAGTGACGTGCATGGCGTCACGCTTCTGGACAGAAGCAACAAGGGCACGAAGTACCTCGTCATTGCCCTATTGCTCAAGGGATCAAAACGTGCAGTCTCAATCAGATTTGTTCGAGAATCTGAGTTTGATAAGGTCCAAGAGCTTCAACCCTTACTTGCATCTCGTCTTGGGCTCAGTGCAGTGGAAGGTAAATCCGCGTGGCTATTCATGCGTTAGGTAGGTCGATGCGGCACAGGCCCATACACAGGGTAACCCCCCACGAAACCACGATGTTTGGGGGTCAGACCTAGGGCCTCCCAATAGGTGTTGGGGCAGTTTTGCTCCGTAGGTCTTGGGTTCGAGTCCCAACAGCCTCATTTTGGTATTCGATGCAGACGGTGGCCGATCGGCCCTCAAAAACGCGCCGTCAGCGATCTCACCCTTTTGGGCTCGATCGCGGCTGGTTCCCGCGACCTAGATGCCGCATCGATAGTTTGTGTAACGGCTGGTGGGAGCAGTTGTGCGTCGTCACCATTTCCGCGTCGAGAACGGTTCGGCCGGCTTCTTTGGGAAGTGAGCCGATTCGCATCGGCAACCACCCGCGTGTTTGACATGCGTTCGGTTGCGCATGAGACTGAAGAAGCCCGCCGCGAGCTTCCAACCAAGCCCAGGGATGGCGGCCCCTTGCTCGGCAAACAGAATTCGGATCGACCGCCTTCCCTGGGTTTACGCCGAGTTGCTGGCGCTGAAGGTGTCAGGAACCCTTGACCGACTTCGCTTGATTTGATGGAGCGAGGAATTCGGTCAAGCGTTCCAGACACCGGCGTTCGCCGACTGCGCGCATACTTACACGCTTCATTGAGGACGCATCGAATGAGAGTCGCACGTCGATTGCAGGCCATTTGCCGATGGACGCCGGTTTTTTTATTCCTCGGTGCAATTGCATCCGGCGCGCTAGCCGGTGGCGCCTCGGCCGAAGAGCCCAACTATCGTGAGTCGCTGGTCTTTCCGTTGAACCCGCAGCACAATCACGCCCCGGGCATCGTCGAGTGCCCCAATGGCGACCTGCTGGTGAGCTGGTATCGCGGGGCCGGAGAGCGTTCGGCCGATGACGTGGCGGTCTACGCTGCCCGCCAGCGCAAGGGCACGAACACCTGGAGCGATGCCTTTCTGATGGTCGACACGCCGGGCTTTCCCGATTGCAACACCACGCTGATGATCGACAGCCAGAAGCGATTGTGGCTGTTTTGGCCGGTGATTTACGCCAACTCGTGGGAGTCGTGCTTGACGCACTATCGGGTCTCTAGCGACTACGAGGCCGACGGCCCGCCCAAGTGGCAGTGGCAAGGCTCGATGGCTCTCAAGCCGTTGCACTTCGAGGAGAAGATGGAGAAGGCACTCGAACAAACCGCGGCGCGGCCCGAGTACAAGGGTCCGCAAGCCGCGTTGTTTGCCAAGCACGTCCGCGACACGATGAAGAACAAGCTGTCCAATCGGCTGGGCTGGCAACCGCGGTGCAAGCCCACGGTGCTCAAGAGCGGCCGGATCTTGCTGCCGCTCTACACCGACACGTATTCGGTGGGCCTGATGGCAATCAGCGATGACGGCGGCCAGACATGGACGGCCAGCGAACCGTTGTGCGGCTTCGGTAACATTCAGCCCACCGTGCTCGCGCGGAACGACGGCACACTCGTGGCCTACATGCGCGAGAACGGCCCCTTGAACAAAATTCGCACCTGCGAATCGAAGGACGACGGCGTGTCGTGGGGACCAGTCGGCGAGATCGACTTGCCCAACCCAGGCGCGGGCATCGATGGCGTGCGGCTTGCCAACGGCCATTGGCTACTGATCTATAACGACACGGTGCAGGGCCGCAACAGCCTGGCCGTGTCCATCTCAGAAGATGAAGGCCGCACGTGGCCCATCACGCGGCATCTGGAGAAGCAAGAAAAGGGCAGCTACCACTATCCAGCCGTTATCCAAGGCCACGACGGCATGATTCACTTCGTGTACAGCTACTTTGTCGAAGGCGGCAAGAGCATGAAGCACGTGGCCGCGAACGAGGCGTGGATCAGGCAGGGGGACAAAAAGTAGACTGGGGCACCGCCCCAGCTTGTTGCGGGGAGAGCCACGGTTGAAACTTAGCCCGACGTAGCCGGAACCAACGGAAAGGGGTCGGCGAGTCGTTGTCGCAAACCGGTCCTGCGTACGGCCGAGTCGCCCCGGAGACAACGAGTCCCGACCCCCTCGGTCTCCATCATAATCCCCGTATGTTGCGCGACCCGTTTCCGGTTGCAACATTCAACGCCTCCACCGCCGGCGATCCCTTGCACGATGCAAGCTTCTGCAACAGACTCAATGCCTGCCGACGCCAAGCCCCGCCGTGCGTCGCGCCTCTGGTCATTGCTCACGGTCGCGCGCTTGGCCGCGGCTTCTTACCTCATTCTGCTGCTGGCCGCCATGATCTTCGAAGAATCGCTGATCTTTTTTCCGTCGAAGTATCCCGAGGGGAACTGGCAGCCGCGCGGGTTGGAGTTCGAGGACGCCTGGTTCACCGCGGCCGATGGCGTGAAGCTGCACGGCTGGTACGTGCCTTGCCAGTCGCCTCGCGCTATCGTGCTGTTCGCGCATGGCAACGCCGGCAATTTGAGCGATCGGGCCGACATGCTCCGTTACTTGAGCGGCCCGCTTCGCGCGTCGGTGATGATCTTCGACTATCGCGGTTATGGCCGCAGCGAGGGGCAACCCAACGAAGTAGGCGTGCTGGCCGACGCCCGAGCCGCGCGGGCCTGGCTGGCCCAGCGCGCCGGCGTGCGCGAACAGGATATCGTGCTGTTGGGCGAGTCGCTGGGGGGCGGCGCGATGGTCGACCTGGCCGCTAAGGACGGAGCCCGCGGGTTGGTGCTCGAGAATTCCTTTACGTCGCTAGTCGACGTGGCCGCGCACCATTATCCGTTTCTGCCGGTGCGCATGGTCATGCGCAATCGGCTGGACTCGCTGGAAAAGATCGGCCAGTATCATGGACCACTATTGATCCGCCACGGAGACGCCGACACGATTATCCCCTTCGAGCAGGCCGAGCGAATGTTCGCCGCGGCGAACGAACCCAAGCGGCTATTGGTCGTACGCGGCGGAGACCACAACGACCCGCCGACGCGGGAGTACCTGGCCGCATTGGATCAGTTTCTGGCCGACTTGAAGTAAGTCGCTGTCGATTCGGGCCATATGCGTTTAGCGCTATCCGAGTGCATTCTAACTCGGCTGGTGTTTCGGCTGCCGTCCTCCCATGGTCAATTCTAAAAGCGACTCGAGCGGAGTCCCCGTCTAAGTTTTCCACAGCCCAGGCATTTATCCTGCGCGGGCTAGCTTCGGGAATCTGAATACCTCGGGAGGCATCCAACCGTCGTTTGCCCACGTTTCTCGCCCCGGCTATCTTGAATCGACAGGGCATGGGCGACATTTCATGAGCAACAACGACAACCCGATCTGGGACGAACTTGTGGGTCAGTTTGTGGTGCTCGATATGAGCAGCCCCTGGGTCTACGTGGGCCGGCTGGTTCAATGGCGGGCCGATTTCCTGGTGTTGGAAGAAGTCGACGCCCACGACCTTCGCGACACCCAAACCACCCGCGAGCGCTACGTGCTGGAGTGCCGCCGGCATGGGGTGCAGTCGAATCGTAGCCGGGCCTGGGTCAATCTGCGCGACGTGGTGGGAGTATGCCTGTTGCAGGATGTGGTGCTGGACTGATCCTGTTGTTGGCTTGGTCAGTAGCCGCTAGCAAGCCCTTGGCTGGGGCGCTATACTGAAGCTTCCGCGATCGGGGAATTCAGCCGGAAGCGACCGACCAGAAATACCGAACAAGAGCGTCGATCGAGACGTAGCAAGTTGCGACGAGCGTGGGTTTTCGGTCGCTTTTTTGGCCGATTGGCCGGTACGGTTCCCGATTGTGACGTTTATTGCCTTGCGTCGTCTGCATTGCGTATCGCCAATTGGGGTTCGGAGCCAGCAAAGCCCGTGTCGCAGCCAGGCGAGCCAACCCGGCAGGAAGTCCACTTCGACGGTCGCGTGCAGGGCGTAGGCTTCCGATACACAACGAGGCAAGTGGCAGTCCGGTTTCGGGTGACTGGCTTTGTCCGGAACCTGCCCGACGGCCGGGTGCTGTTGGTGACCGAGGGAGCGACGGACGAGATCGAGCGGTTTGTGGCGGCCGTTTCCGCGGAGATGGCCCGCTACATTCGGGGCGTACACAGAAAAACTTGCCTGGCAACGGGCGAGTTTAGTGACTTCGCGGTGCGATCCTGAATTTCCCAGTTAAAGTAAAGTCATCCCGCGTGGGAATAGCGCTTGCGGCTTAGCCCGCTGGCCACAAACGCAAACCGAAAACTTCGAACTCCTGGCGAACCCGATGATTCTATTCGGCGCGTGGCACAATTGGATCGTTCCGCTCTGGCAGGGGGCCGCGGGTATCGCGGCCGTCGGGGCCGGCGTGGCCGTGGTCGTTACGGCGCTGTACTTCTTATTCAGGTTGATTGCGCCTCGATTCGCCGAGCGGGCTCGCGGCGCCGCTTACGAAGCCTGGGGCCCGCCGCTGGTTTGGGCTGAGATTGTGGTGCTGGCGCTGGCCGCGCTGCCGTTCACCTTCTTGTCGATGAGCGTCTTCCGCAAGGACGAAACGATGTGGCAGGGGGCCGCCGGAGTTGCAGCGATTGCCGCTGCCGCGTGGGCGGCTTACGTCCTGTTTGCCATGTTCTCGCCGCGGACCGCCGCGATCGCCCGCATCACGGCTCAAGAGGCCTGGTCACAGCCGCTGTTCTGGGTCGAGATGATGCTCGGTTCGGCGTTGCTCGTGCTATTTCCGTTCCTGCCCTACAACACCTTCGGCGAAGACGTGAAGGTGGTCAAAGACGCCGGCCTGGCGTTGATCGTGTTTCTGGCGATCCCCATGGCCGTCTGGACCGCCAGCGTGTCGGTCGCCGACGAGATTGAAGGCCGCACGGCGCTAACCTTGTTGTCGAAGCCCGTCCGCCGGCATCAATTCATCCTGGGCAAGTTCCTAGGAATACTTGCGCCCACCCTATCGATGTTCCTCATCCTGGGCGCGCTGTTTCTGGCGACGGTATCGTACAAGGTGAAGCACGAGTCCCGTGAAACGAGCACGCCCGAGCCGACCTCGGCCCAGTGTCAGGCGGAAATGGTGCAGATCGTGCCGGGCCTGGTGCTGGCCTTCATGGAAGCGGTCGTGCTGGCGGCCATCAGCGTGGCGATCTCGACGCGGCTTCCCATGCTCCCCAACCTGGTCATCTGCGCAACGATCTACGTGCTGGGGCACCTGACGCCACTCTTGGTGCAATCGCGGGCGGGCGAGTCGAAGCTGGTGATGTTCTTTGGCCAACTCGTGGCCGTCGTGCTGCCCGTGCTCGACCACTTCAACATCCAGGCGGCGGTAACGACCGGCCAGGCCATTCCGCTGGTGTACCTGGCCTGGGCCGGCCTGTACTGCGTGCTGTACAGCGCGGCGGCGTTGCTCTTGGCCCTGGTCTTCTTCGACAGCCGGGACTTGGGGTAGAAGCGTCCGTCATTCCCGCGCAGGCGGGAATCCAGAGAGCCACACGACGGCGGATCATCAACAGTCTGACAACCGCCATGCACGTGTTTGGTTCGCCGCCACCCCCCGAGTCCCTGGATTCCCGCCTGCGCGGGAATGACGAAAGGGACGCTGGATTCACGACGAAAGGGACGCCGGACGCACAAGGTGGATTCTACGTTCCCGACCTCATCGTTCTCTTCCTCATCCTGCTTCGCGCTGCTCGCTCGGCTCGGTGATCGGTTTGCGGCCCCAGTGGGGGCCGCGAATGATCCGCGGCTTGGGCTCGGCCAGGGGGCCGACGCGATTGCCGCCCGCGCCGTCCCAAGAGTGTGCCGCGATGGCCGCAAGCACGCGCTCGGCGACCGCGACCGCGTCGCGTCCGGCTTCGCCCGATACGCGCGGCGCGCGACCCGTGACGATGCTCTCCTGAAAATCGGTGAGCTCGGCCGTAATCGCGTCGCAAGGTTCGGTCGTGAGTTGCACCAGCGGCAAGTGGTCGTCGTACAGCCGCTCTTTGAGTTGCCCGCGTTCGGCCGGCGACATGCGATCCACGTCGAGTTGATGGGTCAGCATGGCTTCGCTGGGCCGGACCAGCGCGGCCGTCCGCGTGGCGAAGTCCAGGTTTGCCATTCCGCGCTCGCACCACACTTGCATGGTTCGCACCGGCGTGCGGCTGGCGCGCGAGACGCTCAGGTTGGCCACGCAGCCATCGGCGAAAGTCAGCCTCGCTTGAGCCACGTCCTCGTGCCGAGACAGTAGCGCGGCGCCCAGCGCGTCGACCCGCTCCAACGGCGCGCGCACCAGCGCTAACACCAGGTCGATGTCGTGAATCATCAGATCCAGCACCACGCCGATGTCGGTCGAGCGGAAGCTGAACGGTCCGCGCCGCAGCGCTTCGATGTACTTGGGCCGCTGCAAATGCGGCTGCGCGGCGCTGAACGCCGGATTGAATCGTTCGATGTGCCCTACTTGCAGCACCGCGCCATGGCGATGGGCGACGGCAACCAATTCCTCGGCCTCGGCGCTCGTGGCCGCCAACGGTTTCTCGACCATCAGGTGTATGCCGCGTTGGAGCAGCTCCAGCGCCAGCGCGTGATGGAACCGCGTGGGCGTGGCAATTACGGCCGCGTCGATCGCCTCGGGGATTTCCGAGTGATGCGCGAAGGCCGCCGCGCCGCACTCGGCGACCGCGGTCCGACGATTCTCTTCCGAGGGATCGACGACGCCTCGCAGCGAAAACCCTTCGTGCGTGGACAGAATGCGAGCATGGATGCGGCCCAGATGCCCCACGCCGATAACCGCCGTTCTCAGCCGATTCACGCGGCTCTCCTGCGTTCGCGAGCCCGCCCGTGCTTGCCCTCCTGCTGCATCTCGATGAAGCGCAACAGGTCGCCCACGGCGGGCTGGAGTTGATTGTTGCCGCGCAGAATTTCACGGGCATGGTCCAAGCCAACGCGGGCGCGGAAGATCAGACGATGGGCTTCGGCCAGGGCTTCGATCGCCTCGGGCGTGAAGTTGTTGCGCTTCAGCGAGACGACGTTGATGCAGCGCGGCCGCGAGGGATGGCCCTCGACCAGCATGAAGGGAGGCACATCGTGCAGCACCCGGCTTAGTCCCGAGATAAAGCTGTAGCTGCCGACCGTGGCGTAGTGATGGACGCCCACGCCACCCGAGATCGAAGCGTGGTCTTCGACGTGAACGTGTCCGCCCAAAAGCGTCCCGTTGGCGATGATAATGTGGTTGCCCAGCCGGCAATCGTGGGCCACGTGCGAGCAGGCCATGAGAAAGTTATGGTCGCCAATCGACGTAACGCCGTCTTCTTTTTCGGTGGCCCGATTGATCGTCACGCTTTCGCGAATGCAGTTATGGTCGCCGATGACCACGCGCGTGTCGCTGCCGCGGTAGCTGATGTCTTGGGGCTCGCCGCCGATGACCGCGCCGGGGTAGACGTGGTTGTACTGCCCGAGCGTGACGTGCCCCATGATCGTCACACCGTTTTCCAAGCGCGTGCCCTTGCCGATCTTCACGTGGGGTCCGATGACGCAGAAGGGCTCGATCTCGACGTCGGAGTCGATCTCGGCGCGCGAATCGATCGCCACGTGTTCGGCGACGTAGGTGGCCATAGGAGCCTGCTCCGCGAAACGGATAACTCAGGTAGAAAAAGGGGACTGGTTCATTATTCGGATCGGCATCGTTCGCCGTCGCAGTGTTAGTAAAGGAGCCAGGTTCCGTCTACGCTTTGCCGCGGCAATCGAATAATGAACCTGTCCCCTTTTTCTGGCAGCGTCGAGTTAGGGAAAAGGGGACAGGTCCAGTATTCGGTTCTCTCGTTACCCCAGTACGAATTGACCGCCTCCTACTCGTCGAAAATCTTTCGAGATGGTTCCGTCCGAATAATGCACCAGTCCCCTTTTCCTCCCAGCGACTATTCACCTTTACGCCGATTTTCTCCGCCCATGCACGACTTCGCCTTCGTTGAGCAGCACGCGGACGATTTCGGCGTTCAGCCGATGTCCGCTGCGATGCGCGACGAAGTGTCCGATCAGATCGCAACCGGCCAGCGACAGATCGCCGACCAGGTCGAGCGCCTTGTGGCGCACGCACTCATCGCGGAAGCGCAACACGTTGTCGAGCGGTCCGTCGTTGTCGAACACCAGCAGGTCCTGACGGGTCGTACGCGTGCCCACGCCTTGGGCCAACAGCCATTCGGCCTCGCTCTTGAGCATGAAGGTCCGGCTGGGCGCGAGTTCGCGCGCGAAACTGTCGGGATTGATCGGCAGCGTCAGCGTCTGCCGGCCGATCGCGCTGGTGGATCCGTAGTCGATGCGAAACTTGAGCGACAGGCAATCGGCTGTCGTCGGGCGGGCTTCGATCCAACTATCGACGTCGCCCAACCGCGTGACTTCTTGCACGATCAGCGCCGGCCGCGGCGCCGACTGCACGACGATGCCCGCCGAGAGCAATTCCGTGACAAACGGCTGGCTCGAACCATCGCAGCCGGGCATCTCGGTCGCGTTGACCCAAACCTCGCAATTGTCGATGTGCAGTCCGGCCAGGGCCGCCATGATGTGTTCGACCATTTCGACTGTCGCGCCGCCGGCCCGCAACGTGGTGCGGCGCGGCGTCTCGATGCGATGCGCGACGAGGGCCGGAATCCGCACGGGCTTTTCCAGGTCGTGACGGACGAAGGTCACGCCGGCGTCGGCCGCGGCGGGCCGAAACTCGACCCGCACGTCGCGCCCGCTCCAATAGCCAAAGCCGTCGACCGCGCAAGGCTTGGCGATCGTGCATTGTTGTCGTGGAAGGTACATCAGGTGCGTTTTCTTTTATTGTGCTCAGCGAGCGGCCGGAGATTCCTGGCAAGGGGCCGTTGACCTTAGGCCGGTTCCCAGGAGAAAGCGCTCCGCGTCCGCTCGATATTGCTGTTCTGAAAAGACGATGGACGACCTCGGCGAACCCGTCGGCCGGTTGACATGGGCCATTCGCCAAGCCTACGCGACCGAAGCAGCGAGTTAGCGTTGCATGGGGCGAGGAGGAACTCCCGGCCTGACATCGCGAGCGCTGGCCGGAACCTGGCCCGCCGCGGCGCCGGGCCTGGCGCCTGCGCGACCCAACAACCGGTCGCGGATGATCGGAGTGATGTCGATGGCCTGGTGGTAGTAGACGATGGCGCGGTTTACGTCGCGGACGATCTCTTCCGGATTGTTCTTGTCCGGCTCGTCGCCGTTGAACCGCAGCACCAGGATGATGCCGGCGCTCTCGGCGTAGCGTTTGACTTCGTCCAGGACTTGCTGATAGACCTCGTAGTAGATCTTCGATTCGCGCTCGACGAAGCTCTTCTGCGCGAGCTTGACTTCGACTTGCAAGTCGGCCTGCCCCTTGGTGATCTCTTGCTCGAGCTGCTTGTACTCGACGCTGCCCTTGTTGAAGGTTTCGATCTTCTCGATCATCTTGCGGATCATCTCTTTTTTGCCCTTGAACTCTCCATCGGCCGCTTCGACCGCCTTGCGCATTTCGGCCGTGGCCGCCTGAAAACCGGTATTCTGCTTGAAGATGTAGCCCATATCGATGATCGCCACCGTGGCGTTCTGAGCCTGGGCGGCGCCGACGGCGCACAACATCATCACGAGCGTCGCCACGAGGGTGGCGGACAAGAGGGACTTCTTCACGTCGCGCTCCTTAATGGATCGGGGGTGGTCTTCCTTGACCGCGCGTCTTATTTGCACGAGACGCCTCGAACGACGAGATCAAGTGACAGACTTGCTTGGGGGGTCACTTGCAAGGGCGGTATTCTGCCTAGAACGTGCAAATCGGTAAAGGCCAGAAAATAGTGGGTTGTTTCCTGTACTGCAAAGGCATTCTACCGTAGGTCCCACTTGCCGAGTGGGACCTGGTTTCAGCGGTTGCTTGACTATCAAGATCGGCGTTCGGCTGAGATCCCGCTCGGCAAGCGGGATCTACTTTTGTTGCGCCTCTTTTCGTCGCTACGGGCGTTTTCGCTTCAATTTCACGGGCACGGACAGTAATTCGTGGCAACGGGCGCCGGCATGGGCACATAGGCTTGCTGCGGATAGATCGGTTGCGGCGCGGCATACGTACTGCCGCCCCAGCAGGGCGTTCGGCAGCAGCAACCCGAGAGCGACCCGATACACAACAGCCCCACGAGCACGAGGATCCTTTTCATGACGAGGTTCCTTCTCACAAGAACGCCTCCCCGCTTCCGCTGGCGGCGTACGGGCGCAGAGCCAGACGGGCCGCAGACACTAGGAAGTTCATGGGGGCGCGTCAAGACCAGCCGGCAGAAGAGAGAAAGCGGAGATCGCGAAAATGCGGCACGTTCAGCGGTTAGCCGCGACGCGAAGCGGAGCGCTGCCCCTGCGGTAGTAAACAGGTGCCTGGTCTAGGGTTCGTGCCGACCGGGGCAAGATCGCTTCGCGAATCGCTGGCCGCAGAACCACAAAGCCACACCCAGCACAAGCAATCCTCCGGTCGCAGGCTCCGGAACGGATGCACCGGCCGCCGCTGCGCCCGCGCCCGGCAACGCCAGCGGGTTTTTGAATCCCAGGCCCCAGTGCGCTGAGACCAGGTTCACGTCAAAGATATTGATGATGCCGTCGTGGTTGGCGTCGCCCGCGGGACCGGATCCACCCCAATTGGAAGAGATGAAGTTGATGTCAAAAATGTTGACCGTATCATCCAGGTTCACGTCGCCAGGCACGGAAATGATGTATTGCCGCATGATGTCGGGGACATCCGTTTCAATGGCCCCCACGCCCATGGCGATCAGTTGTTCGAGCACGGCCGGATCGTTGATCGTGTAAACGTCGAAGATCATGCCGTTGCGGTTGAAGGCGTTGACGGCCTCTTGCGTGACCGCACCGAGCGTGACCCCCACGCCCAGGATGCCCGTAGCCTTCAGCGCTTGCAGATTGGCATCGCTTAGGTCGCCCGGAACGTAATTGAGCAACTGAATCGGCGCATTGCCGATCCGCGGATCATTGCTGTAGGCCGAGTTGCCTGGCCACGTCCAAATCGCATCGAGCCCGACGCCGGCCTGGTTCATGGCGGCAAAGACCGCATTGCGGAACGCTTGATTGGGCGACACCTTGACGTCGAGATACACGATGGCCTTTCCCTTGGCGGCCGTCAGATGCTCGGCCAGAGTGGGGATTTTTTCACCGGCGAATTGCGGACCGAACCAGCTTCCCGCGTCCAAGGCCTTGACCTGCGCCAGGGTCAAATTGGCGATGGGCCCGGTGCCGTTGGTCGTTCTGTCGAGCGTATCGTCGTGAAAAACAACAGCCACTCCGTCCGAAGTGAGATGAATGTCGGATTCGATAACGTCGCTGCCCACGGCCAGAGCCGCATGCAAGGAAGCGAGCGTATTCTCTGGCGCCACCGACGATGCGCCACGGTGGCCGACAATCATCGTGCGGCCGCCGGGCGGAAGCGAGGGCAGCGGAGGCGGCGGTGGCGGCTCGGGCACGTGGATGCCAGGCACGCCGGCGCCGGCGGAATTCACGTCTCCGAGCAGCCGGACCTGTTCGCCGCTCAGGACCGAGTCGACGTAGCGAAAGCTGCTGGTGTAGGCTGGCGCGGTCTCGTTGTTTTCGTCGGTGAAGATATAAAAGTAGGATCCCAACTCCCAGCGACTGCCCGCTGCCGACTGTGTGCCGACCAAGGTCCCGTTGATGTACTTGTTCATCGTGCCCGCGGCGTCGTGCGTGACGGCGATGCGGTTCCAAGTATTGGGAACGACCGAGCCGGTGTAATTGCCGGAGATGCCAATGCCTCCGCTCGGAGAATTGTTGATGAAAAACTCGCCGTCGTTACTGTTGGTGAGCGACGTTTGATACAGGTTTTGCCAGTCACCGTCGCTGGCCGGCGGCAGGTAGTAATCCCAAATCATCGTGTAGTTCTGTACCAGCGATCCGCCGCCGGGCGTAACCTTGTAACCTTGCGTGGGCGTTGTGGCCGGGAATTTCATGACGCTGCCGCTGCCGCCATCTGGAAAAGGGGCCAGCGAGAAACCGCTTGCCGTGCCGAACTGCGTGAGCGTCGGTCCCCAGCCGGTATTGTTCGGATCGTAGTAACTGATCGATCCGCTGCCGACTGAGGGTGCGAACGGATTGGGTGCGTCGAAGTTCCAAATCGAATCGACGGCGATCGCCGAATCGACGCAGAGCGGTGCGCACAAGATCGCCATGATCGACGCCGAGCGGAGGATCGCCAAGAGTACGCGGACCAGCGCGTCGGTACTTCGAAACCATGAACTTGGTTGATTGAACATGAATTGTCCTGATTTACTCAAAAAAAGGTAGGCACGTTCGTTCGAGCGATGAGTTTCCACATTGTACTAGTAAAACGCCATCGTTGCTCAATTCCTCAATCGTAACTTGCCGTCATGGTGGCAGTTTCACCCGCCGGAATTGCGCCTGGCCCTACAAGGACGAGTCGGAGATCGACACGACTGCCGCAAGAATTGGATATTCTCACCAGCATACCGTTGACGATCGGGGCTAGCCCAGTCGAGAATTGCTTCGCCGCGCGGCTCGATAGTTGAGACATGTACCGATATCATTTGTTCGACTCGGCATAGAAATGGCGCTTCGCACCTGGAGCAGTTTATGACGTCAAAGGACAGCGATCGACTGGCGGTGCTACTTCGCGAGATCGAGGCGACCCTTCTCGACACGATCCCCGAAACCATCCTCAAGCTGCGCATCGACCAGCCGGCTTATTGCCTCTTCATTTGGTATTACGATACGACGATTGCCGGTGACTACACACCGCAAATGGGTGTTGGACTTCAAGTCCTTCGCGAGGCGTGCATCAACGCCTATTCAGATGGCCCTAACGATTATATTTGGAGGCCCCAGCAAACGATTAGTTCGCCCTTCCCAGGCTTTCCATATCCATTTGTCGATTGCGAGGGGCCGGGCATCGCAGAGAAATGTAACGAGTGCTACCGGCTCATGGACGTGATCTATGGCAGTGATATGCCGCTTGCCGACGAACGTCCTATGCTCAAACCGTTTATCGATATGATTTGCCGTGTTGCTCAATCTCTCAATCGTCGTGATTGGCGGGGAGTACTTGCTTCCACAGATGATTTTGTTGTTATTGGGACAGACTACATCGGCTATTGGCTCTTGGAAGACATCGAGGCGAGCGTTCCCGCAGAGCGGCACGTGCTACTTGAGTCGCGGGGTTGCTTTGACTTGTAGCGATGCAACGCTTGCATCGACAGGGGGTTGATGCCAGTCCGCATTCGTATGAGAATGAGCATACCTCGCCATCCCACTGAAATCCCCTCCACGCTCCTTGAAAGAACACCAATGCAACTGGCCGTGCGGACGCTTATATGGTCGCTCGCCACATGCTTGGTGAACGGCGGCCTAGTGCGCGCCGAGGAATGGCCCGGCTGGCGCGGCCCGCGCGGCGACGGAACGAGCTGGGAGGCCAACGTGCCGCAGCGGTGGAGCGGTACGGACAACCTCGCCTGGAAGGTGGACGTGCCGGGCCTTGGGCATGCTTCACCCATCGTCTGGAAGGATCGTATTTTCTTGGTTACCTGCCTGGTCGAGACAGGCGATCGGGAGCTGTTGTGCCTGGAGCGTACGACCGGCAAGACGTTGTGGACGCAGGCGGTGGTTCGCTCCGCGCTGGAAGACAAGCATCAACTCAATAGTTACGCTTCGAGCACGCCGGCCACCGATGGCACGTGTGTGTATGTGTCATTCCTCGACGGCGCTTCGCTGGTTGTCGCGGCCTACGATTTTTCAGGCACGCGTAAGTGGCTCGTGCGGCCCGGAGAATTTCACAGCAAGCACGGCTTTTGCACTTGCCCGGTGCTGTTTGAAGACAAGGTAATCGTCAACGGCGATCACGATGGCGACGGGTATCTGGTGGCGCTCGACCGGACGAACGGCAAGACGCTGTGGAAGATCGATCGCGAGAACAAGACTCGCAGCTACTGCACGCCGCTCGTCCGGCAAGTGGACGGCCAACCACACCTGATTCTCTCGGGCAGCAAGGCCGTCGCCAGCTACGACCCACGCAATGGTTCGCAGCATTGGACGATCGACGGGCCGACGGAGCAATTCGTCGCCTCAATTGTCTACAATGGCGACCTGCTCTTCATGACCTGTGGTTTTCCGGACCATCATATGCTGGCTATCCGGCCGAACGGCCACGGCAACGTGTCCGACACACACATCGCCTGGCGGACCACGGAGAATGCGTCGTATGTGCCCTCGCCGATCGCGGCGGGCGATTATTTTCTGGTCGTGTCCGACGCCGGCATTGCCAGTTGTTTCGAGGCCAAGTCCGGCAAGCGCGCGTGGAAGGAGCGGATTGGCCGCCGCTACAGCGCGTCGCTGGTGTCGGCGGGCGGCCTGGTCTACTTTCTTTCGGACGATGGAGTGACGAAAGTCATCAGACCCGGACCTCAGTTCGATTTGGTGGCCGAGAACGAATTGGGTGAGGCCTGCTTTGCGTCGCCGGCCATTGGCCGTGGCCAGATTTTTCAGCGGGCCGAAAAGCACCTGTATTGCCTTGGCGCCAGCCCGATGGCAGCGCGTTAGAATGACGATCCTGCCAAACCAAATGAAAGAAGCACCCGTGGACTCCGTCCCAGCATTCACCGACGAGCGTAGCCGCCTCTCCGAGGCCCAAGTTATCTTGAAGCCGCGGAAGGCCCGTCCGTTTTTCGGCCGCCATCCGTGGGTGCTCGACTCGGCCGTCGATCGCGTCGAGGGGCAGCCGGCCGATGGCGACGTCGTCGACCTGATGTCCGACAAGGGCAAGTTCGTCGCTCGCGGCGTGTACAACGCGCACAGCCGAATTCGCGTGCGGCTTTATACCTGGTCGGCCGGCGATCTGTTGGACGACGATTTCTGGCAGCGGCGAATCAAGGCCGCCATTGCGCTGCGCGACAAGCTGGGCTACAACGGCAGCGAGCAGGCGGTGCGGTTGGTTTACAGCGAGGCCGACGGGCTCAGCGGACTGATCGTCGACCGCTACGCCGATTACCTCGTCGTGCAGGTCACGGCGCTCGCGATCGAGAAACGGCTCGACCAGCTTCTGCCCTTGCTAGCCACGATCGCGCAGCCCCGCGGCATTATCGTTCGCACCGATCACGCGATGGCAAAGCTCGAAGGTCTGGACGAACGCCAACACGGCGGCTGGGGCGAAGCGCCCACCGGTCCCGTGTTCATCCAAGAGCATGGCTTGAAGTACGGTGTCGAGCTGGGTGCGGGCCAGAAGACTGGCTTCTACATCGATCAGCGCGAGAACCGCAAAGCCGCCGCCGGATACCTGCGCGGTTGCCGCGTGCTCGATCTGTTTTGCTACTCGGGCGGGTTTAGCCTGACGGCTTCCGCATTGGGCGGCGCGAGTGAGGTGCTGGGAATCGATTCTAGTCAATCGGCCGTCGCGCTGGCCCGCGCCAACGCCGAACTTAACTCGATTTCAAATGTCCATTTCGAAGTAGGCGACGCCTTCGACGCACTGGACTCACTCGTACACGAGCGCCGCCGCTTCGACGCGATCGTCCTCGATCCGCCCAAGTTCACGCGCACCCGCCGCTCGGTCGACGAAGCGCTGCGGGCCTATCATCGCATCAACCGGCTAGCCGTCGACTTGCTCGATCCAGGCGGCATTCTGGTCACGTGCAGTTGCTCGGGCAGCGTGACGCGCGAGGACCTGCTGTACGTGCTGGCCGGCGTCGCGCAGCAGACGGGCCGCGACGTGCAAATCCTGCAACAGCGCGGCGCGGCACAGGACCATCCGATTCGTGCCACCTGCCTGGAGAGCGAGTATCTCAAGTGCTGCATTTGCCGAGTGAATTAGCCTGATCGGTTGTCAGTGGACAGTGAACGGTGATCAGTAGTCCGACTTCGGAACCGTTTAGCCGCGAGCCAACGGCGAGCGCGGAGCGCAAAGTCTCGTGTCATCTTCGCATCCATCGCCAGAAAGCTGGGCCGCACTCGTCGCCCGTATCCACGCCACGCCCACGCGGCTGGTGATGTCCGTGACGGGCGGTGGCAGCGGCGCGATTTCCGAGCTGTTGGAAGTGCCCGGCGCGTCGCGAACCGTGCTCGAGGCCATCGTTCCCTACGCCGCGCCGGCGTTGATTGCCTGGTTGGGGGCGAAACCGGAACACTTCTGCGAACCGCGCACCGCCCGTTCGATGGCGATGGTCGGCTTCCAACGCGCTGGTACGTACGCGGCAGAAGAAGCGGGCGATGATAAGCCGGGCGACGCAAAGGCCGACAGCGCCGCGTGGCCCGTAGCGGGCATCGGCTGCACGGCCAGCCTGGCCAGCGATCGACCAAAGCATGGCGCTCACAGAGCGCACATCGCAGCGCAGACCGCGGCGATGACGCTGACGCAGTCCTTGGAACTGACGAAGGGCCAGCGCAGCCGCGAGGAAGAGGAACGCGTCGTTGCGGCGCTCGTGTTGAACGCGGTGGCCGAAGTTTGCGGCGTGGACGACCGTTTGGACCTCGGTCTGTTGGCGAGCGAGCGTGTCGAGACGACGCGCACCGTGGCGCCGTCTTCGTGGCAGGATTTGCTGCTAGGCAAAACAGAGGCTGTGCGCGCGATGGACGCTGCGGATGCCGAGCAGCCCGCTTCCGCGCGGCCGCACGTGGGACTCGCGAGCTCGTCCCACCCTACATCTAGTTCGAGCGCCGCGTCCGCTGCAGCGGACCCTACCTCCGCCCTCCGCCTTCCGCCTTCCGCCTTGCGACGTCTCGTCTTCCCCGGCGCCTTTCATCCGCTGCACGACGGGCACCGGCACATGGCGAAGCTGGCTGGCGAGCGGCTTGCGATGCCGGTCGAGTTTGAAATTTCGATCGCGAACGTCGACAAGCCGCCGTTGGACTACACCGAGATGCACGCTCGTGCCCAACAATTTGAACGCGGACAGGCGTTGTGGTTCACGCGGGCACCCACCTTCAGGCAGAAGTCGCGAATCTTTCCGGGCGCAACCTTTATCGTGGGGGCCGACACGATCGTACGGATTGCCGATCCCTGCTACTACGACGACGATCCGCGGGCCTGCGAGGCGGGCATTTCGCAAATCGCGGCCCAGGGATGCCGATTCTTGGTCTTCGGCCGCACGACCGACGCCGGCTTCCAGACACTCTCGGATCTCCGGCTGCCAGAATCGCTGCGGCGGATCTGCGACGAGATCCCAGCCGAGCACTTCCGGCACGACGTTTCGTCGACCGAGCTGCGCCGGGCGGGGAAGCGGTAAGCCACAGCCTCCCTTTGCTTTGCGCCTGGCCGTTGGGCAGCCGGGCGACATCGGTCTGCGATTGCCCGCCGGCGCGATTGCACTTATACTTCCTTCGCCCCTGCCCAGGCATCCATCTTGCCAACCCTTCCCGCGCGGCTGCTCCGGCCGCAGATGACCCGACGATGTCCCCAGCGACGGTGTCCCCAGCCACCATGCCCCCAGCGACCGTGCCCCCAGCGCCCAGTCTGATTCCGTTTCACCAGGCCCGACAGCCGTTGTTTGTCGGCGTCGATCTGGGCGGCACCCGCATCAAGGTGGGCGTCGTCGACGACCTGGGAAGGCCGCTGTCACACCTCAGCGTTCCCAGCGAACCTCGCACCGGGCCCGAGAATGGCGCGCAGCGCATGGGCCAGGCGGTCCGCGACGCCATTCAGCAAGCGGGCGCGACGATGGCATCCGTGGCCCGCGTCGGTCTCGGTTCGCCCGGCACGATGGACATACCCGCTGGCATGCTTTTGGATCCTCCGAACCTGCCCACCTGGCAGAACTTTCCGATCCGCGACCGGCTCAGTCACCACTGCGGTCTGCCCGTGGCGTTTCAGAACGACGCCAACGCGGCGGCTTACGGCGAGTTTTGGGTCGGCAGCGGCCAGGACTGGCACAGCATGGTCATGTTCACGCTCGGTACGGGCGTCGGCTGTGGCATCATCATCGACCATCTGATCTTCGACGGCGAGAACAGTCACGGCGCCGAGTGCGGGCATATCATCATCGATCATCGCGAAGACGCACCCAAGTGCAGTTGCGGACAACCCGGCCATCTGGAAGCTTACGCCAGCGCCAAAGGCGTATTGCGCCGCACCGAGGAGCTGCTTGCCAGCGGACGGAAAACATCGCTCAGCGCTCGGGTTTCCGCCGGCCACGAACTGACGCCGCTGTTGCTGGCTGAGGAAGCCGAGGCCGGCGATGAGCTTTCGCTGGAGATCATCCTGGAGACGGCCCGCTACTTGGGCGTCGGCGCCGTCACCTTGATGCACACGATCGACCCCTCGGGCGTGGCGATCGGCGGCGCAATGACCTTTGGCGGCCACGACAGCGCGCTGGGCCGACGCTTTTTGGAACGCGTCCGCGAGGAAGTCCGCCGCCGCGCGTTTCCCGTGCTCGCCGAGCGGACGGTGATCGACTTCGCCAGGCTAGGCGCCGACGCAGGCTTCATCGGCGCCGCGGGCGTGGCGCGATTGGAGCATACGAAACAGAAGACGGCCGTCCAAACCAAGACGCAAAAGAAAGAATGAAGAGAGAGAACCGCGAATGAACGCGAATACACGCGAATAGGGCTCAAAATCATCGTCTTATTCGCGTGCATTCGCGTTAATTGGCGGTTCCCGCACTCGTTCCGTATATAATTGTCTCCATCGGCGGCTCCCCTTTCTCGAGGAAGTAGTTTGTCCAAAATCGACTGTCAGCATATTCGCAACTTCTCCATCATCGCGCATATCGACCACGGCAAGAGCACGCTGGCCGATCGGCTGATCGAGCTCACCGGCACCGTCGCCAAGCGCGAGCTGCGCGAACAGTTGCTCGACGACATGGAACTCGAACGGGCCCGTGGCATCACCATCAAGGCCCGGGCCGTCGCCATGCGCTATAAGTCCGGCGGCCAGGTGTACGAGCTGAACCTAGTCGACACGCCGGGCCACGTCGATTTTCAGTACGAAGTCTCGCGCAGCCTGGCCTGCTGCGAAGGGGCCGTGCTGCTGGTCGATGCCTGTCAGGGAGTGGAGGCCCAGACCGTCGCCAACGCTTTTTCAGCGCTCGAGGGCGGCCTGGCGATCGTGCCCGTGCTCAACAAGATCGATCTGATCAATGCCCGGCCCGACGAAGTCATGCAGGAGATGGAATCGAGCCTCGGAATCGACGCGACGGAAGTCCTCTCGTGCAGCGGCAAGACAGGGCAAGGCGTCGTGGAGCTGCTCGAGGCCATCGTGCATCGCGTGCCCGCGCCCACGGGCGATCCCAACGCGCCGCTGCAAGCGATGGTTTTCGATTCGCACTACGACGAGTTTCGCGGAGCGATCACCTACGTGCGACTAATGAATGGCACGGTCAAAAAGGGCCAGAAGATTCGCTTCCTTAAGACCGGCTACGTTCACGAAGTGCTGGAGCTGGGTCAGTTCGCTCCGCAGCGCCGCGCGTGCCCGCAGTTGCAGGCCGGGCAAGTGGGCTACCTGATCTGCAATATCAAATCGCTCAGCCAGGTACACGTGGGCGATACGGTCAGCACGAACGTCGAACCATTTTCTGAGCCGCTGCCGGGCTATCAGGAGCCCAAGCGGATGGTCTACTGCGGCCTGTACCCATCGGACGGGCAGGATTTCGAGGAGCTGCGCGAAGCGCTCAGCAAGCTGTCCATCAACGATCCCAGCTTCGAGTTCGAGCCCGAGACGAGCGACGCCTTGGGCTTTGGTTTCCGCTGCGGTTTCTTGGGCCTGCTGCACATGGAAATCGTGCAGCAGCGGCTGGAGCAAGAGGCCGATCTCGACCTAGTGCAGACCGCGCCCAACGTGACGTACGAGATCCTGACCAAGGACGGCGAGACGCTACGGATCTACAACCCGCAAAAAGTGCCCGACGCCGGCATGATCGAGGAATTCCGCCAGCCGATCGTGCGCGTAAATTTCGTGCTGCCGACCGAATCGATCGGCGCGATCATGAAGCTGTGTACTGACCGCCGCGGCGTGTACGTGCGGACCGAGTATCTTTCGCCCACCCGCGCGATCGTGATCTACGACCTGCCGCTGGCCGAAGTGATCTACGACATGCACGACAAGCTGAAGAGCTGCACGCGCGGCTACGGCACGATGGACTACGAGTTGATCGGCTACTTTCCGGCCGACCTGGTGCGGCTGGATATTCTGGTCGGGGGCAATCGAGTCGACGCGCTGTCGATCATCTGCGACCGCAAGGACGCCGATCGCCGCGGCCGGTCCGTCGTCAAAAAGCTCCGCACGGAAATCGACCGGCACATGTTCGAGGTGGCCATCCAGGCGGCCATCGGCAGCCGCATCATCGCCCGCGAAACGATCTCGGCCATGCGTAAAAACGTCACGGCCAAGTGCTACGGCGGCGATATCACCCGCAAACGCAAGCTGTGGGCCAAACAGCGCGAAGGCAAGAAGCGGATGAAATCAATCGGCTCGGTCGATATCCCGCAGAAGGCGTTTTTGGCAGTGCTGGATACGGGCGGGGAGTGAGAAGGAGGGGCCGGGGGTCAGGAGTCGGGGGCCAGGGGAATGCGGGTTTTGGTTTGTGCTATGCAAACTCGCGAGCGAGATGCGTGCATGATACAAGCCCAGGGATGGCGGTCGTAACGCCAGCCACTTGTATTAGTGACGACCGCCTTCCCTGGGATTCCTCGCCGCTCTGATCCTCACCCGCGCAAGAACCGCGGCCAGATGGCGTCACTCACGAATAGCCCCTCGCGAGTGAGCCGTACCCGGCCGCCATCGTCGCTCAGCAGACCCAGCTCGACATAACGCTGCAATTCGGGGCTCACCAACGCGTCGATCTCAAAACCGCTGCGCACCGCGAAATCGGTTCGCGCAATGCCTTCCAGTCGCCGCAAGGCAAACACCAGCATCTCCCTCGCGCGATCTTCGGGCGACAGCGTTTCCATTTCAGCGACCGGCGACTGGCCCGCGAGCGCGCGATTCATCCAAGTCGTCGTGCTGCGGTGGTTCATCTCGCGGCGGCCGTTGATGTAACGGGCGGCGCCGGGGCCGGCTGCATAGTAGGATTCGCCGGCCCAGTAGACTTCGTTATGCCGGCAGCGATGGCCGGGCCGCGCGAAGTTCGAGACCTCGTAGTGCTCGAAGCCGGCGGCAGTGAGCGTGTCGATCGCGGCGGCGTACATAGCCCGCTCCAGCTCTTCGTCGAGATTGGTCAGCTCGCCATGTTGGCGGCGATTCCAAAACGTTGTTCCCCGTTCGTAGGTCAGCCCATACGTCGACACGTGATCGGGCGCAAGCGCCAGCGCCGCGGCCAGGTCGGCCTGCCAGTGGTCGAGCGATTCGCCGGGCGCGGCAAAGATCAGGTCGAGCGAGATACTGCCAACGTGCGGCCGCAGCAACTCGACCGCGCGAGCGATATCGGCCGCCTGATGGTCGCGCTCCAGCACGCGCAGCTTGGCCGGGTTGAACGACTGCGCGCCGAGGCTGACGCGCGTCACACCAGACTTGGCCAGAACGGCGACGCGGTCCGCATCTAGATCGCCCGGATTGGCTTCCACCGAAAACTCGCCGCCGTTGGCCAGCGGATGCCAGCGCGCGACCGTGGCGAGGAGTTGTTCGAGCGCCTCCGGCACAAGACGCGTGGGCGTACCACCGCCGAGAAACAGCGTGTCGACCGGTCGGGGCGTTTGGAGCGCTGACAACTCGCGATTCAAAGCTTCAAGATATTGCGGAACAAGATCATCGCGGCCGGCCACTACCGTGAAGTTGCAGTAGCCGCAACGATGGGCGCAAAACGGCACGTGGATGTAGGCGGCGCGAGGGAGCATGCGGAAGCGAGGGCAGGGGTCGGGGGTCAGGATTCAGGGAATTGCAGATTTAGGATTGCTGACAGTAAGTTCGCAACGGGTCCGACTCTTACGCTTTACTATGCATCCGCCTGCAAATTGTGAATTATACAAGCCAGCGATCCTGGAGTATCAGAATGCATTGGCTGGCAAGTTAGTCTGCCGACTGATAGCATCAGGCCGGACTTTTAAGCAATGCGTGCCGTCAAAGCAGAAAAGGGGACATATGAGCGGTGGCATCTTTCTGATTCAAAACGACGGCGACTTGGTCGAAATGAAAGAAAAACCCTATGACCTAGAGGACCACCTTCAGTCGCTACTGGCAAGGTATCCTAATCTTCTCGCGGGAAACCAGATTGATGAATCTGCGCCGCGGCGTTGGTTACTCATCAAGCGTGAGATGTCGATTCCGGGCGAACGGGATGGCGGCGGGCGATGGTCCGTCGATCACCTTTTTCTGGACCAGGATGCCATTCCGACGCTCGTCGAGGTGAAGCGAAGCAGCGATACTAGGCTGCGTCGCGAGGTGGTCGGCCAATTGCTGGAATATGCTGCCAATGCGGTCACGTATTGGCCCTCGGACGGAATCGTTGCACAGTTTGAGCACAGGTGTCAAAAGGAGGGAATCGACGCGGCGAAGACCCTAATCGACTTTCTCGGCGACGAGCCCCAACCAGACCAATTCTGGCGAACCGCCAGGGAAAATCTTCAGTCAGGAAAGGTTCGGCTATTGTTTGTGGCTGACGAAATATCGCCAGAATTGCGGCGAATCGTGGAGTTCCTCAACGGGCAAATGACGCGAGCCGAAGTTTTGGCCGTCGAAGTGAAACAATTCGTTACCGGCGACGGTCGAACAAGGACGCTAGTTCCTCGCGTCATCGGGCAGACGGTGGAAGCCGAGGCAGCAAAAAGTGGTGGCCAGGCGCGAAAGTGGGACAAGGAGTCGTTTCTCGAGCAACTCGAATCAGAGCGAGGAGCTGACGAAGCCGCGATCGCCAAAGCAATCATCGTTGCGGCAGAGAGTATCGGGTGTGACGTCAGTTTTGGCACAGGAGCAGGCCGATTGCGCCATGCTGGGTAATCTGCGATAACTACGGTCCTGCGGTGGAACCGTGTGGACGAAGCAGTTCGTCAGGTTGCGTCGCGTGCGGCAAGGAGACGCGCGATGGCTCGGAACGTGACG
>Ga0163144_10007517_pt1 | contig 23887 bp, 14 predicted proteins | sample OliLak19BULKMAT1_FD_123175 | JGI IMG/M metagenome (GOLD analysis project Ga0163144, IMG submission 123175) | Freshwater microbial mat bacterial communities from Lake Vanda, McMurdo Dry Valleys, Antarctica - Oligotrophic Lake LV.19.BULKMAT1 | ecosystem: Environmental > Aquatic > Freshwater >...
GCAGTTCCATGCGATTTTCCTCCTGGGGCGAGGCCCACGCCTCGACACACCGGAGACCGCTCGGACCCCGCCGCGGTCGCAGGGAATCCCGGAAAAACGGCCAGCCAACTGGGTCAGTTTCCCTACGGCCAGGAGCGGCGAGGCCAGATTTCATCGTGATGGATGCATCGGTTGTCCCGCTTCCTTCCTAGGGCTTCAGCAAGTTGTTTGGGTGACCTGCGATCGGTGCCCTCGGCCTCGGCTCTGGTGCTCCGGCGTCGGGTCTCCGCCCCATCGCTGAGGGCTTTGGACCCAACTGACGTTGTGAGCGACCGACGCTTGCGGCAACGGTGCACCGGGCACGAGGGGGCGGCTTCCTGATGGATGCGGGCAGGGTCTCGCATGAGGCTTGCTGGCGCCTGCTGCCCACGCGAAAGTCGGACGCGCCACCTGCTTCCTGATACGAAGACGTCAGAGAGAGGTTGAGAACGAGCGTGGACCGCAATTGGGTCCGTAGCAGCAAGCGGCACGGCACATCGATCGAACGTTCCAGATCGCGATACTCCGACTCAAGGCTCTCGCTTCCGATAGGCTTGCGGCGTTACTTCTTCCGCACCTTCGACAGGACATTCTCGATGCCCAGCGTCTGCAGAATTTCTGGTTCCGTTTCGTCGAGGGCCGCGCTGAAGTGGCACACGAAGCAGTTGTTCGTGATCGCTTTGCCTTCCGCGCTCACGTGGTCTCCGCCGTGGCAGCGGAAGCAGCCTGGGAAATCGGTGTGACCGATGTTGTCCGGAAAAGTCCCCCACGTGACGTTCATCTCGGGGTAGACGTTGCGATTGTGGATCGCGGCAAGGACATCGCCGGCAGCGGCGATTTCGGCCTGGCGCTGCGCAAAGACCTCGCCTTGATCACGGCGATAAGCTTCGATCAGAGCCGCCGGAATTTGTGTTGCTGCTTCTTCCTGGCTCGCGTGCTCCGTTGCGAGCAGGGCGAGCGCTGTCTTCTTGAGGAAGGGCAGAGTCGTCGGCAGAGCTCCGCTGGACAAGGCCGCGTCGATGGCGCGACCCGGGAGCTGGAACTGGTGCGCGGGCCGATTGTGGCAATCGATGCATTGCATCGTGATCTTGGTGAGTCCGGCGACCTGCTCGGGCGTCGTCCCGAACTTCACATAAGTGCGCGTCTCGCCCGTCTTGGAATTGCGCGATTCGACCCACACGATGTCCTGACGCTCGGGATCCGTGCAGGCGAATCGAATCTCCACATCCTCGTCGAGATGTCGACCGTGGATGCCGCCCAGCACGCTGCCGCCCACGTGCATTGTCAGCACTGTCTGGCTGAGCGAGTTGGCTTCGTCCTCTGCGAACGTGTCGATGACCCGCACGCTCACGTCGCCGGGCTTCAACCGCCAGTGGCACTGTTCGCAGGTCTGTTTGGTCGGAATCAACCGATCGGAAGCCAGCGGCGAGGGAATCGGTCGATGGAACGAGCCGCGCAGATTGTCGACGAACTGGCGCGCTCCGGTCACCTTGCTCGCCACCCAACCGCTCGCTCCGTCCCCCACATGGCACTCGGCGCACGTGACTTGCGAATGCGGCGAATCCGCGTGAGCACGCGCCTCGGGCGTCATGACGTGACACGAGCCGCAGAACTGCGTCGACTCCATGTGGTGGACTGCGCGATACGTGACTTGAGTCCCGATGCCCACGTTGAACAAAGATGCGACGCCGAACAGGACCGCGAATCGCGTCCAGGCCGTCTTCTTGTCCACCATGGCCGACAAGCGCTGCCGCACGCGCCGGCGCGCCAACCACGCTCCGACGGGCACGAGCCCCAGACCCGCGAAGAAGACGACCGGCACGATCAAGAACGCGAGCACGCCCAGGTAGGGGTTGTCCGTCTTGCCGCGCATCTGGAGCGGCAGCAAGAAGACCCACGTGCAGAGCGCGGTGAGAATCAGGACAGCGCCGATCCAGCTGATCCAGTGGCTCGTGATCATCACGAGAAACGGACGAGCGGTCGGAGGGGAGCGAGGCTGCTCCGTGGGTGGGATGTTCGAGCTCATGGTCGCCGGACCGAAATTCTTCGGACGCAGAGGCCGTCACGCAGTGTGCTCGCGAGGCGCGGCGCCGCGGACCTTATCCAGCACCGTAGGTGTTCACGGTCGCTTGGGCCAGCACGATCTCGCTGAAGCCGCTCTTTCGCCATGACGATGTTGATGCTCGCAACGAATCTGTGGGCATTGAGCCGATTTGGCGCGCCAATACGCACAACGACGTATAGGTGCGTAGGGCACGACGTGAAGACAATGAGCATGTTGGCTGTGGCCGCATGGAACGCTCGCTCAATCCCCACGCGCACGCGAGGAGGTCGCTCCCTGCTCGAACGCGAGTCGGTCGTGGCGAAGTCTTCGTGCTCCTCCTGATCGGCGCCACGAGTTGCCGGTCGGCGTTACAGGGCGAGCGGGAACTCGGCGCGAGCGCTGCTCTCCACCCCGCGCCCACGGCGCATCTCGCGCCGGAGCCGCAACCGGATGGCTCGGCGCCGTCCGACCCTACGCAAGTGGACAGCACGCAGCCGGACTCCGCTCCTGCCGCCGTGTCGTCGGACGATCCAGTCGCAGAGCTGGGCTCCTCCTCCGCTCCGACCGCGGCGACGACACAGGCCGCTACACCGACCTCCGACGCCGCAGCCCTGGTCGCGACCACCGAAGGCGGCCTGGCCCTGTCCGGCAGCCTCATGAGTCGCTGGCGCATGCGGAAGAGCGGTTCGGCGACTGACCAGGACGTCTACGCCGTGCTCGCGTTCGACGTCGGCGACTCCAACAGCGACCCCATCAGCGGGCACTTCCTCGGCCGGCTCAGCGCCGACATCGACGGTCAAGGCGATACGCAGACACAGCAGGTCTTCGGCAGCCTGCAGGACACGTACGGCGACGCTGCGCACCTCGACCTGTACGAGGTTTCGGTGGCAATTCTGCAGCCGTTCGACGCGCCCGTCCGGGTTCGAGTCGGCCGTCAGTTCGACTACGCGACGCCCGAGTTCGCGCACTACGACGGCCTGCGGGTCGAGTCGGAGCCCATGGGCGACGTGAAGATCGTCGCCGGCGCTTTCGGTGGCGTGCCGGTGCGGCTCTACGACGCGACTTCGATCGGCGACCGGATCGTCGGCGCCTGGACCGAAGCTCGTCCGTGGACGGGTGGACGCGTGCGCGCCGACTGGATGCACCTGCACCAGGATTCGGCGCCGAGCGACTACTACAACGACCTGCTCGGGCTCTCGATCTGGCAGCGAATGGGCGCGCACGTGCTCCTCGACGCGGGCTACACGCGACTCGAAGAGGAAGATCGCGACGTGCGTCTGCGCGCCACGTACGACGACGGCGAGGGCGACCTCATGGTCCAGGCCGGCTACTACCGCCTGCTGAATCCGCAGGCGGACTTCGCCTACGAGTTCGACCCGTTCTACGCGACTTTGCAGGAGTACCAGCCCTTCGATCAGTTCCGGCTGCTCGTCTCGAAGTCGCTCGGTGACGATCTGCGCCTCGACGTGGGCGGCGATCTGCGCGACCTCGAGAACGAGGACGACGAGAACTTCCTGAATCACGGCTACGAGCGTGGTTACGCGACCTTCGTGATCTCAGACATCCTCGCGCGTGGTCTGGACCTTTCGCTGACCGGCGACGCCTGGAGCAGCGACGACCGGGACATCCGCACGTGGGGCCTCGACGTGACGTGGACGCCCGACTCCACGTGGCGCGCATCGGTCGGTTCGTCCTACGCGCTCTACAAGTACGACGTGGCGCAGGACATCGAGCGCGACGACGTGCGCGTCTGGTACGCGCGCGCCCGCCGCAAGCTCGACACCGCCTGGACGATCGACCTCGCCTACGAGTACGAGGACGACGACTTCGACGATTTCCACCAGATCACCGCGGGGGCGACATGGCATTTCTGATGTCGCGCATCGATCGTCGCGCTCTCAGCGCCGCCGCCTTGCTGGCGATGGTCGCGGCACTCGCCGGCTGCGTGCTCTTCGACGGCTCGGGCAGCGTGCGCCGCAGCTACTCGTTCAGCCACCGCGTCCACGTCGAGCTCGACATCGGCTGCACGGACTGCCACTTGGCCGCGGAATCGGCCGACGAACCCGGCATGCCGGGTGTCGGCGCGTGTCGGCTGTGCCACGCCGAGCTCGATGCCGATGAGCCGCCCGAGCGGAAGGTCGAGTCGCTCTTCGAGGGTAAGGAGTTCCGCGTGACGGCGCAGGGCGCGCTCGGCGCGGAGATCGTCTTCTCGCACTTGCGACACGTCGAGGCCGGCGTCGAGTGCACGGTTTGCCACGCCGCCGTCGAGACGAACGAGGACACGCTCGGTCTGCCCAAGGCGAGCATGGACTCGTGCACGCAGTGCCACACCGACCGCAAGGTCCCGACCGATTGCGCCGCATGCCATCCGACGATCGTGGCCGAGGTCGCGCCCGCGTCGCACGGTGGCAACTGGACGCGCGTGCACGGCCGCGTCTGCCGATCCGGTTCTGAGGACACCGTCGATCGCTGCGATCTTTGCCACAAAGAGACGGAGTGCGCCGCATGCCATCTCACGACCCCGCCCGAGAACCACACGAACCAGTGGCGCCGCGTGGGTCACGGGCTGACCGCGCAGCTCGATCGCGACAACTGCGCGACCTGTCACAAGCCCGACACGTGCATCAGCTGCCACGCCGAGACCGAGCCGCGCAGCCACACCGGCAACTTCGGCTCTCCGCGCAACACCCACTGCCTCGGCTGCCATCTGCCGCTCTCGGGCGAAGGCTGCTCGGCCTGTCACCCGGGTACGCCCAGCCACGCGCTCGCGCAGCCGAAGCCGCCCGGTCACACGGCGGCGATGAACTGCCGGCAATGCCACATCCCCGGGGGCGTCCAGCCCCCGATGCCCCACGTCGACGACGGCAGCAACTGCAACAGCTGCCACCACTGATCGAGTCCCAAGAGAGTCAGGTTCCCACCATGAACGCGCCGCACACTCAGCCTCGATTCCTCGAACGAATCAGATCCTTCCGCCTCGCCGCGCTGGGGCTCGCACTAGGCGCGGGGATGGTCGGCTGCTCGAACGACGATGGCGACACCGGCCCGCAAGGCCCGGCCGGCGATGACGGCGGTCAGCAGACGGAAACGGACATCGAGCAAGGGCAAGACCTCCCGGGAATCCAAGTCGAGGTCACGTCGCTCTCCGGTGGGACCGGTCCGGGCGGACGCTTCTTGCCGGGCAACACGATCACCATCCACTTCACGCTGGAGAAGGAAGACGGCAGCAGCTGGGACGTGAGCGAAATCGGCAGCGGCCGCGCGCTCGTGTCCGGCCCGACCTACAACTACCAGCGCGTGATCGCGCAGGTGTCGAACGTATCGACCGCCGCGGTCGAGCAGGCTGACGGCTCGTACACCTACACGTTCGCGGCGCCGATCCCGGCTACGTACTTGGCGCCCTTCAACGACACCGCGCAGTTCGACGACTCGGACGGCGAGCTGACCGGTCAGGCGCTGCTCGACGGCACATACACGTTGGGCCTGTATTTCCGCTGGGATTACACGCTCGATGGCGTGACCAAGCGGGACTCGGGCGACGTCGTCCACGACTTCGTCATCGGCACGACTGGCGACGTCGTCTCGCGACAGGTCGTCACGCAGGAGAACTGCAACCGCTGTCACGTCGATCTGCAGGCGCACGGCGGTTCGCGTCACACCGTCACGCTCTGCCTCCTGTGCCACACGACCGGCGCCGAGGACGACACCGTGCCGACGGGCAACTCGGTCGACTTCAAGGTCATGGTCCACAAGATCCACGCAGGACGGCACCTGCCGTCCGTGCTGGGTGTGGCCACGAACATGGACGGTTCGCGCGACTACACCGCGACTCCGGTGGCCTACACGATCAGCGGGCACGACTACTCCGCGGTCACGTTCCCGGCTTGGCCGCACGGCCTCGTCCCCATGCCGCGCGACCAGGGCTACACCGCGCTGAGCACCGAGAACAAGGCCAAGGAAGACGCGATCCGCACCGGTCCCTCGAACTGCATCGTCTGCCACGGCGACCCCGATGGCGTGGATGGGCCGCTCACGGCTCCGACGCAAGGTGACTTGGCTTTCGCACAACCGCGCCGCGCGACCTGCGGCTCCTGCCACGACGACGTGCACTGGGGCAGCCCCTACACGTCGAACGGACAGACGATGCCGGCGATCGCCGACGACACGAACTGCATCCTGTGTCACCCCGCGACAGGCGTTTTCGCTCCGGGATTGCTGCCCACCGATCTGGCGCACTTGCATCCGCTGCTCGATCCCACGTTCGATGCCGGCACCGTGATCGAAGTCACGGACGTGATCGAGGACGGAGCCGACAACGGCGACGGCACGATCGACCCGGGCGAGAAGATCGGCATCACGTTCACGCTGCGGAACGACGCCGGTGACGACATCGCGCCGTCCTCCGTTGCCAGCCCTTCGCTCGTGATCTCCGGGCCGACGTCCAACTACAACGTGCTGCTCAGCACCTCGATCCCGCTGGCGGCGTTGACCGGCCCGCAGCCCTACACGGTGAACGTGCCGATGCTCGCGCTGCTCGAACGGGTGGGCGTCGCCACCGGCGCAGCCAACGAGGTGTTCGCGACCGACTTCACCCCGCACTGGAACCTGACCGGCGCGCTGACCACCGTGCGCGTGCGCACCGCCGCGACGACGAGCACGACGCTGGCGGCAGCCACGGTCAGCCCGCAGAACTACATCGACGTCGCCAGCTCCGCAGGCTTCGCTCGCAACGATTACGTGGTCGTGGACGACGGCGAGCTCGGCGAGGAGTACGCGCAGATCCAGAACGTGATCGGGAACCGCCTGTGGTTCTCCGCGCTGGGCTCGTCCTCGTACAAACCCGGCCTCGACCTGCCGCACGCGGCCGGGACATCGGTGAGGGAAGTCACGCTCGTCACGAAGACCGTGACGACCGACTACACCGTGAACGCCGCGGCGGGCACCATCACCGAGGTGACGGAGTTCGGCGCCGGCAACGTCGTGCTGGTCAGCTACACGACCGACTTCGTGATGCCGAGCGTGTATCCACTGACGCTGAACGACACGCCGACCATCGACGAGACGGCCGGCAAGTGGGTCGGCAAGGCGATCGTGGACGGCACGTACTCGCTGAGTGTTTGGACCTCGCAGACGCTCGCGCTCAACCTGTACGGCGAGTCGAACAGCTACCGCTCGCCGTCGGACGCCAACCTGGTCGACTTCCTGGTCGGCGGCGCGAACGAGGTGGAGCCGTACGACCTGATCTCCAGCGGAGCCAACTGCTACAACTGCCACCAGGACCTGGGATTCCACGGTTTCGGACGGCGCAGCTACGATTCGTGCGTCGTCTGTCACGGTGCCGCGGGCACGGAAGACCGCACGAACTACGTCGCTGGGAACGCTCCCGCGACGGACGGCGTGACGATCAACTTCCGCACGATGCTGCACAAGATCCACCGCGGCGAGGAGCTCGCCAATGCCTCGAGCTACACGGTCGTCGGGTTCGGTTCCGCCGCGTTCCCGAACAACTACACGGCGCACACCTACGGCGAGGTCGTGTTCCCGGCCATGCCGGGAACGGTGAGCAACTGCACGGTCTGCCACGGCACGACCAATACGTCGTGGCTGGAGCCGGCCAACAGGAACCACCCGACGGATCAGGGCTCGCCGGTGAAGCGCTGGACCGCGGTGTGCGGCGCGTGCCACGACTCGGATGACGCCCAGGCCCACATCGAGGTGCAGACCTCGACCTCGGGCGCGGAGTCGTGCGGCGTGTGCCACGGTCCAGGCAAGGAATGGAGCACGGAACGCGTGCACAAGACCTACTGAGCCCATGACGGGCACGAGCGCGCGGCCAACCGCGGCCGCGCGCGACACTCCCGCGGCCGCGTGCACAGCGCGGCCGCCGGAGTCTCTCGGCGAGGGATCGACATGGAAGAGCGCGCAACGAGACGACAGGACGCACATCGACCGGCGGGTGATTCCGCGGAGTCGCGGCGTCGCGCGGACAGCCGAGCGCTCCTGGCCCTGCTCGTGATCCTGCCGGCGGGCGCGTGCGCGCTCTTCCTCGCGCTGGCCCGAGGATCCGTCGGGCACGATGCCGTGGCCGACGTCTCGATCGCTCTCACTCCCACCGGCGGAGTGACGATCCGCGCGGATGCGCCGACGCCCGAGCGCAGCACGGTCCGAATGCCGCGCGCGTTCACCGCGGACACCGACCACGCCATCGCCAAGATCGACACCGCGCAAGACGTCCGCGAGCAGCGCGGTCCTCGCACGGAAGCCGAATACCTCGTCGAGTTGCGTGCGCTCCTCGGCTCCGACCCGGACGCGTTCGCTCTACGAGCCGACTCGATCGAGGCCGGCGCGGGCCCGGCCTGCGAGCAGTTCGCGTTGCTGCGCGCGGCCTACGAGGCGAGCTGGCCCGGGATGAACGATCTGTGCGCGCGCACGGCCTCCGCGCGCGATCGCGCCGCTGACCCGCGCGTCGAGTCGGTGACCCAGTCGCTCGTGCACTGGCTCGGCGAACGCGCACTGCGCGAGCCGCGCGCGCGCGAGGCCTTGGGCTCGATCGTGTGGAACACTGCGACTCCCGCGGAGCCCATCCACCGGATCCGGGCCCTGCGCGCGCTCGTGCTCGCCGCGCCGCGCGCGGACGTTGCGCTCCTCGCGCAGCGCATCCAGGCCGAGGCCGACCCGACCGTACATTCCGCCGGACTTGCAGCGCTCGACGAGCGCGAACAGCCGGCGGTGCACGCCGATTCCACCCAGGAGTTCCCATGAAGATCCGTTCGATCCCGAGTCTGCGCGCGTACGCGAGCGCGCTCGCGGCCATCGCCGCGCTGCTCGTCGCTTTGTTCTGCGCCACGCCGACGGCCGAGGCGTCGCAAGGGGCCAAGAAGGTCAATCGCTTCATCGGCTCCCAGAAGTGCAAGACGTGCCACTCCTCGAAGGAGACGGGCAACCAGTTCGAGGCGCTCTCGAAGATGAAGCACGCGCACGCCTTCGAGGTGCTCGCGACCGACGCAGCCAAGGCGATCGCGAAGCCCTTGGGTATCGATGATCCGCAGAAGGCCGACGCGTGCGTGAAGTGCCACGTTACGGCGTTCGGCGTGCCGGCGGCCGAGATCGCCAAGGGCTTCGACCGCACGCAGGGCGTCCAGTGCGAGAGCTGCCACGGTCCGGGCGACCTGCACGTGAAGGCGCGCATGGCGGCCGCCGCGGCCGAGGATCCCGATGCGCCCAAGGTCTACAAGGGTCTGCCCGTGGGCGAGATCGTGGTGAATCCGGAGATGTCGGTGTGCACGGGCTGCCACAACAAGGAGAGCCCGAACTACAAGCCATTCTGTCACTGCAAGTCGAAGCTCGCGATCCGTCACCTGGACCCGAAGCGCGAGCGGACGGACGCCGAGAAGGCCGCGCTCGTGACCTGCTCGTGCAAAGACGACTGCGGATGCAAGACCGAATGCTGCAAGGGCGGCAGCACATGCACCGAGCTGGCCCAGCCGGCGAAGTGAGTCCGCCGACGCGCGCCGCGGCGTGATCAACGGCATGATGAACAGCGTGCTCGCGCGGCGACGCGTCGAGCGATTCCGGGCCGGGTTCGGATCCCGCACGCAGGGATCCGGACCCGGCCTCCGTTCCAGCCAACCATCGCGCATCATGGAAGATGCGCGTCGACGCGCGCGCCGAGCTGCACCGAACTGCCATGCCGATCCCCGACGAATGGACTCGCAGAGCCTCCGATCCGGCCGATGTCGTGGCCCGGATCCGGAGCGGCATGAACGTCTTCGTCCACGGCGCCGCGGCGACGCCGACGCCGCTGATCGAGGCGCTGGCGCGACGCACGGATCTCGAGGGCGTCACGCTGTACCACCTGCACCTCGAGGGGGCGGCGCCCTTCGTCGATGCGGGGAACGCCAGCCGTTTTCGCTCCGTTTCGCTCTTCGCGGGCGAGAACGTGCGCGCCGCGATCGAGGACGGTCGCGCCGACTACGTGCCGGTGTTCCTCTCGGAGATCCCGGCGCTGTTCACGTCCGGACGCATCCGCCTCGACGCGGCTTTGCTGCAGCTTTCGCCGCCGGATGCGCACGGCCTGTGCACGCTGGGACCCTCGGTCGACGCGGCGCGCGCGGCGGCGGACGTCGCGCCGCTGCTCCTGTGCGAGATCAACCAGCGCATGCCACGCACGCACGGCAACACGGTCGTACCACTCGCGCGCTTGACGGCCTTTACGCACAGCGATCGTCCCTTGCACGCGCACGGGATGCAGCCCGAGACGGAGATCGAAGCGCGCATCGGGGACCTGGTCGCCGACCTCGTCGAGGACCGTTCCTGTCTACAGATGGGGATCGGCGGGATCCCGAACGCCGTCATGGCGCGTCTGCGTGCGAAGCGCGATCTCGGCGTACACACCGAGATGATCTCCGACGGCTTCGTGAGCCTCTTCGAGAGCGGAGCGATCACGAATCGCTTCAAGAGCGTGCACCCCGGCCGCACGGTGACGAGCTTCGCGCGGGGCAGTCAGCGTGTGTTCGATTTCGTGCACGACAACCCGCTCGTCGAGTTCCACGGCTGCGACCGCACGAACGACACGGGGCTGATCGGACGGAACGAGCGCGTGGTCGCCATCAACTCCGCGCTGCAAGTCGACCTGACCGGCCAAGTGTGCGCCGATTCGATCGGTCACCGCATCTACTCGGGGATCGGCGGGCAGATGGACTTCCTGCGCGGCGCAGCACTCTCGAAGGGCGGCAAGCCGATCCTGGCCTTCCCCTCGACGGCCGCGAAGGGCACGGTCTCGCGCATCGTGTCCGCGTTGACGCCGGGCGCCGGCGTCGTGACGACGCGCGGACACGTGCACTGGATCGTGACGGAGTACGGCGCGGTGGATCTGCACGGGCTCGCGCTGCGCGAGCGGGCCGCGGCACTCCTCTCGATCGCCCACCCGGACTTCCGCCCAAAGCTGCAGCGCGAGCTGCGCTCGATCCGGCACTTCGCGCCCTGAGTTCACGCCGAGCGAGGGCGACAACGCTTCGCTGCCCTTCTGCGGCGGCGACGTCGCGAACCTGGGCGGCGGCGATGGCGAGGACGTGATCTCGGCTGCGCTCGGGGCGAGTACGAGCCGAGGAACCAGCTCGCGCGGCGCGCCGCGTACGAGGTGCCGCTGACCGACAACGGGGACCGCTACCGCTAGACGCTCTCCGCGGTCTGGGGCGCCTGTTCCCGATCGGAACGGACGTGGCTGCGTCGAGGGGCAAGAGGTCCGCGCACCCGTCCACCCGCGATCGCGTGTCCACGGTTACCCTCCGTTCGAGTTCCTCCGCCGTGAGGACCCGAGAATCCAGGACGACCGAGGACCTTCCATGCGCGCACACCTCTCCTTCCTCGCCACCGTCAGCGCTTCGCTGCCCGCCGCGGCCCAAACGCAGGTCGTCTTCACCGAGTACAAGTTCAACGATCCGAAGCTCTCGGTGATGAACCTCGACGGCACGGGTCTCGCAAACCTCTTCGCGCCCGCGACGCCGTTCCCGATCGCCGACTGGCTGCCCATCGGCCTCGCGATCGACGCGAGCGCGGGACGCGTGTACTGGACGCACGGGTCGTTCAACGACGGCCGCATCCGCCGCGCGAACCTCGACGGATCGGGACAGACAACGCTCGTCTCGAGCCTCAAGCTCGCGCGCGGGCTCGCGCTCGATCTCGCGGGCGGGAAGATGTACTGGGCCAACTCGCCCGCGGCCGGCAACGCGGGCGGCTTGATCGAGCGCGCGAACCTCGACGGCACGGGCCGCGAGACGGTATACGCGATCACGCCCTACGACCCGACGCAGTCGAAGATCGGTCAGCCGACCGTCGATTCGGTCAACGGCTGGGTGTGGTTCGGGGTGGACAAGTCGATCGTGCGTGTCAACACCGATGGGCATCCGTTCACAGCTCGAACGATGGTCACGGGGCTCTCGACGCCGACCAGCGTCGAAGTGGACGTCGCGAACGGCTGGGTGTACGGCATCGACTCGGACACGATCAGCGACTGTGTGTGGCGCGCGCGCTTCGACGACACGGGCTTCGAGGTCGTCGTCGACTCGACGCCGGGATCGGTCGAATCGTCGGGGCTGCTCGACCTCGCGCTCGATCGCGCGAACGGCGGGCTCTATCTCGCGGACGAAATCGGCAACAAGGTGATCCAGCGCGCGAACCTCGACGGCTCGGGATTGCAGACCGTCTTCACCTCGCAGCCGGGCTGGGTCCCGTCCTCGATCGCGTTCGACACGAGCGCGCCGCAAGCGCTCGAGGACTGCAACAAGAACGGCGTGCGCGACCTCGACGACATCACGAGCGGCGCCAGCGCCGACTGCGATCTCGACGGCGTGCCCGACGAGTGCCAAGGCGGCAATCCGTGCGCTGCGCAGCCGAATTTGCTGCTCCAGCCACTGAACTTGGCCGGCGGCAACCGCGCTCTCGGCGGCACGATCCCCGGTACCGGCTGGATCGTCTTCCAACCGTTCGACGTGCCCGCGAGCGGCTGGCAGGCGGGCGAGATCTCGTTCGACGGCTACACGACGAACTACGCCGCGGCCGGTTTCACGGCGACGCTGTTCCCGGACACCGGCGCGAACTATCCGAACGAGTCGGCAGCGCTCGCGAGCGGCGCGGCGCGCTTCCGCTACTCGCACAAGGAGACCGCGGTCGCGTTCGACGTGCACTTGCCCGCCGGACGTCATTGGGTGCGTCTGACCGCGAACGGTGTCTACACGGCCGGCGTGCACACGGCGACGAGCGGACTCCCGAGCCTGAGCCGCTCGAACCTCGGCAACGACTTCCCGGGGCAGGCTCCGATCGCGCTGCGCGTGCGCGAGGCGCGGCGCTTCACGAGCTACTGCGCGGGCGACGGCAGCGCGACGAACTGCCCGTGCTCGAACCTGGGCGCGACCGGTCGCGGCTGTCGGAACTCGTTCCCGACATTCGGCGCGCTGCTCGCGGGCGAAGGCCTCGCGAGCGTCGCGTCGGACAGCGTCGCCCTCACGGCGTCGGGGATGCCGGCCTCGAGCTCGGCCCTCTTTTTCCAGGGTACCGCGCCACAAAACGGCGGCCAGGGCTCGACGTTCGGCGACGGCGTCCGCTGTGTCGCCGGCTCGGTGATCCGGCTCGGGACGAAGACGGCGTCGGGTGGAGCGGCGTCATATCCGGCGATCGGCGACGCGTCGATCTCGGTGCGCGGCCTCGTGCCGCCGAGCGGCGGCCTGCGCTACTACCAGGCTTGGTACCGCAACGCCGCGGCGTTCTGCACGACGAGCACGTTCAACCTGACGAACGGCGTGCAGGTCGCGTGGGGGGTCTAGCCGCCCGCACCCGCTCAGTTCGGAACGGGACTCACCGGAGGTCCGGTCACGGCACGTGCACGGTCGCCGTCGCGCCGCGCGCGATCTCGACCTCTTCCTCGGCGACGTTGCTCCAGCCGCCCTCGGCGCGCGTGTCGATCAGCCATGCGCGAACACGGGAATCGAGGCCTGACACGCCGTTGGGCCGGCCGGCGGCCACCGCCGACTCCGACAGCGCCTCGCCGTCCACGAACGCGAACGTGTCCCACAACTCCTCGCGACCCGGATCGTGCGGGAATGACTTCAGTTGGACTCGTCCGTCGCGGGGCAGCGCTGCGCGCGCGTGCACGTCGAGACCCCGCGTGCGCGAGCGCGCCGCGGCTGTGCGCGAGCAGCCCCTCACTTCACCGTGAACTCACCCTCGAGCCCGATCTTTCCGGCCAGCTCGATCTTGATCAACAGTTCGCCCTTCTGGCCATTCATGTCGAGCTCCTGCGTGAGCGTCATGTCGGAGGACACCTCGCCGTCGAGCTTGTACGAGACCAGGTGCTTGCCGCCGAGGTCCCACAGGATCTCCCCCTCCATGGAGATGTCGTACTCCATGCGCATCGCGGGTTGTTTCTCCTTGGCATCGTCGTCCTGGAACGTCTTCGCCTTACAGGTCGCCGTGATGCGCGCGAGCTTCCGGCCGTCGATCTCTTGCACGCCCTTGTAAGTGCACGTGACGTCGCCCGTCAGGTTGTCCTCGAAGTCCGTGCCTTCGTCGTCATCGTCGTCGTCGTCCGTGAAACCGAGGTCGCCGCCCGAGCCGAAGATCTCGTCGAACTCCTTCAAGTCGATCTTCCACGAATCACCGACGGACACGTCCTTCTCAGGCATGATCCCGCGCAGATCCATGTCTTCCTCGAGGTCCTCGAGGAGCGCGTCGTCGGCACCGTCGCCCACCCACTCCTTGTCGAACTTGCTCTCCTTCTCGTTCCAGCGGAAGAGCACCGTCTGGTCCTCGAGGTCGCTCTCCTTCTCCTTCTTCTCCTCCTGAGCCTCCTCCATCCCGATCATCAGCACCTTCTGTTCGCTCAGGTCCGACAGCTTCGTGTAGGTGCGCGCGAGCAGATCCGGTCGATCGCCGTCGATCTCGCGATACTCGTCCTCGACCTCGACGGTGCGACTCATGCTCAGATCCATCGTCGCGTCCTCCAGCATCTCCGCCGGAAGGTCCTGACCGCCGACGGACATCGTCATCGAGCGCTTCTCGAGAGTCATGTTCATCTCGAAGCGCTTCTCGAGCTTCGTCCCCTTCTTGGGGCCGAAAGCGATCGTGTCGGCCGGGGTGGGGGCGAGAGCGAGCAGCGCTGCCAGCGCGAGGACGAGTTTCATTGTGGATCCTGTGGTTTCGCGGCCGAACTCGATCTCGGATCGGCCGACGGAGGAGGGTCAGAGACTACGGTCGTCCCCCCGTCCGTCGAGGGGCGCGCCGCGATTCCCGGCCGGACCCCGCCGCGCGCATCCCCGCGTGCATCTCCGGGCGTGCGCGCGCGTCGGCAGGCCGATCCGTCGCGCGGATCGCCGCGGATCAGAGCAGGCCGAGCCGCTTCGCGAGGTGGTGCAGGTTGCTGCGGTGCAGTCCGAGCGCGCGCGCCGTCTTGGACCAGTTCCCGTCCGCGCGCGCGAGCTCGGCCCGGATCAGCGCGCGCTGATGATCGTCGAGCGCCTCGCGCAGAGTCCGACCTCGAAGTTCCGTCGGTAGAGCCGGGGCTCGCGCACTCGCGTCCGTCCGCTCCGGAGTGGCGGGGGCTCCGAGCGCGCGCTCGCGCGTCGCTCCCGGGTCGGCATCGACGGTGAAACCGAGGTCGGCGGCCCGCACGAAAACGTGCTCGCCAGCCGGACTGCGCGCCGATGCGTGCAGCACGCCGCGCGCCACGACGTTCTCGAGCTCGCGCACGTTGCCGGGCCATTCACCCTGCGTGAGCGCAGCCTGCGCCGTCGCTTCGAACCGGATCGGTCCCGTGCCGAGCCGCCTGCGCACGCGGTCGGAGAAGTGCCCGACGAGCAGCGGGATGTCGCCCTTGTGCTCGCGCAACGGCGGCACGCGGATGCGGCAGACGTCGAGCCGATGCAGGAGATCCGCGCGGAAGTTCCCCGCGCGAGTCCCCGCTTCGAGGTCGCGGTTCGTCGCGGCCAGGATGCGCACGTCCACGTGCACGGGATGATCGGTACCGACGGGCTGGATCTCGCCTTCTTGCAGCGCGCGCAGGAGTTTGGGCTGCATCGACAGCGGCAGCTCGCCGATCTCGTCCAGGAAGAGCGTCGCGCCGTCGGCCACGCGAAACTTGCCCGGCCGCGCGCGATCCGCGCCGGTGAAAGCGCCCTTCGCGTGGCCGAAAAGCTCGCTCTCGACGACGGACTCGGGCAGCGCGGCGCAGTTCACGTAGACGAGCGGCTTGTCGGCGCGTCGCGACTGCAGGTGCAGTGTGCGTACGACGATCTCCTTGCCGACGCCCGTCTCGCCCGTGACGAGCACGGGGAACTCCGAACCGCCGACGAGTTCGACCTCGCGTCGCAAGCTGGCGATCTCCGCGCTCGCGCCGATCAGGAAACCGCCGCGGCGATCGAGGACGTCGCGCACGAGGTCCTGCGCGACGAGCCCCTGGTGCTGCGCGTGGCGCTCGAGTGTGTCGATGAGGTCGCTGGTGCGCAGCGCCGCGGCCGCGAGCGCGGCGAGGTGCGCGAGGAAGCGCGGGTCGACCGCGTCGAACGTGCCCGGCTTCAGCGCGTCCACCGTGAGCACGCCGACGAGCTCGCCCTCCACGAGAAGCGGACACCCGAGGCACGCGTGCACGTCGAGGTGCGGTTGGCCGGCGACGAGACCGTCGTACGGGTCGGGCAGCGGGCTGTCGGCCGGGAAGATCGTCGGCTCGGCGTTGCGGCAGATGACGTCGAGGCGCGGGTGCTCGGCGCGCAGGAATCGGCGGCCGAGCACGTCGGGCGAGAGCCCGTGCGCGGCGACCGGCACGAGGACCTGGCCTTCGAGGCGCAGCAGAGCGACCGCGTCGCACGGCAGCGCGCGGCGCACGGCGTCGACGAGCCGCCGCGAGCGGTCCTCCGAGGTCAGCGACGCGGTGATGTCGAGCGCGATCGGGAGCAGGTCGTCGAGCGTGGGGCGTGTTGTTGTCATCGCAACGTTGTTGTGAATCCAACCCTAGCGCGTCGTTGTCCGTTCCGTAACGCCCAAACTCAAGTCCTTGCAGGACAACGGTCTCCGAGCGGTGGCACGGTGTGTGCCTGCGGGGGGGGCAGCCGCCCCTTCGAGGTGGAGCCGCCCGCAACCGAGGAATTCGATGAGCACGACGAACACCACGACCGCACCGATCACGCCCAATTCCACGTTGGCCGACCTGGCCGCCACCCGCGCGGGAGCGTCGCGGGTCTTCTACCGCCACGACCTCGACTTCTGCTGCCACGGCCGGATCAGCCTCGCCGACGCCTGCGCGAAGAAGCGGATCTCGCTCGACGCGCTCGTGCGCGAGCTCGAGGCCGAGACGGCGATCGAGCCCGACTTCCGCCGTTGGGACGACCAACCGCTCGCCGAGCTGGTTCAGCACGTCCTCGAACACTTCCACGCGCCGCATCGCGCCGAGCTGCCGCGCCTGCTCGAGATGGCGCGCAAGGTCGAGGCGGTCCACGCGGACAAGAGCTCGTGTCCGCGCGGTCTCGCCGACCACCTCGCGCGCGTCGCCGAGGAGCTCGAGATGCACATGCAGAAGGAGGAGCAGGTCCTCTTCCCGATGATCCTCGGCGGACGCGGCCGGTCGGCGGCGATGCCCATCCACGTCATGGAGGAGGAGCACGAGGACCACGGCCGGAACCTCGAGCGCCTGCGCGAGCTGACGCACCAGTTCACGCCCCCGGACGACGCCTGCGGGACGTGGCGCGCTCTCTACCTCGGGCTGCACGAGCTCGACGCGGAGCTCATGCAGCACATCCACCTCGAGAACAACGTCCTCTTCCCGCGCGCGCTGCGCAGCTGAGCGGAATCCCCGCCGGCGCGGTGTCGGGGTTGTTCCTGGCACAGTACCGACACCGCGGCGGGCGAAGTGTCGGCGTTCCTGACACCGCACCCTGGCACCGCACACTGTCACCTCACACTGTCACCTCACCCCGGCACCTCACCCCGGCACCGCACACTGTCACCTCACCCTGTCACCTCACCCGGTCACCTCACCCCGGCACCGTACCCCTGACACCGTACCCCCTGGCACCGTACCCCCGCGTCAGCGCGCGCCGTCGCCGAACGCGCGCTCGAGCGCCTTCGCGCCGCCGACGACGGGCAGCTCCAGGAACGTGTGATCCAGGTCGAGCGTGAGCTCCGTGCCCGCATCCGGCCACAGCGTGAAATCGTGGTCGCTCGAGAAGACCATCAGGCCGATGCGCTCGCCGGCCGCGACGATCTGGTCGTCGGGCTCGAGATCGAAGCTCACGTCGTAGAACGTACCCGGGACGAGCGGTTCGCCCTTCTCCAGCGACTCGCGGTTCTGCGGGTCGGTCCAGCCGCGCGTGATCAGGTTCGAGTTGATCTTGACCTTCGGGCCGTCCGCCCACGGCAGCGAGACGAGCCACACCGACACGTTCGCGGCCGGCTTGCTGCTCGCGAGCCGCAGCGTGACGCGCGCCGTGCCGGAGACGTGCACCGGTTCCTTCAGCTCGGGGCTGGCGTAGATGAGCCGATGCTTCGATTCCTCGGCCTTCGCCAGCGCGGCGCCCGGTTGCGCGGCATCGTCGACGAGCGTCTCGCGCACGTTCGTGTTCGACCGGCTCGAGCTCAGGTCACCGACCTTCGCGCCGCCTTGTCGCGCGTGCAGCGTCACGGTCTCCGCGTCGGGGTTCGGATAGTCGAGGTATTCCGTCGGCGCGCTGTGCCGTGCGTCCTCGCGCACGATCCACGCGCGCGGTCCTTTCTCGACGCCGTTCTCGACGCCGTACAGGTAGCGCGTGAACCAGCGGTTCATGATCTCGAACGGCGGCTCGCCGCCGTGACCGCCCTGGTGCAGGAAGAGCGCCGAGGGCACGCCTTGCTCCTTCAGCTTCTCGTACACGCGCACGCTGTGCGCCGGCATCACGTTCCAGTCGTTGAGCCCGTGCGCGAGCAGCGTCGCCGCCTTCACCGACCCGAGCTGCGTCCAGTAATCGCGGCTCTTCCAGAACGCGTTGTAGTCGCCGCTCGCGCGGTCCTGTCCGTTCGCGAGCTCGCCGTCGCGCACGTTCTGATCGCACCACGCGCGCCGTTCCATCCGTCCGCTGTGGATGAAGTCGTAGAGCACGTCCACGTCCTCGCCCATGTATCCGCCCGGATGCCGCACGAGGCCGTTCGAGCGGTAATAGTGGTAATACGACGTGTTCGGCGAGACGGGGATGATCGCTTCGAGCCCCGCGACGCCCGTGGTCGCGGCCGCGAGCGGCAACGTGCCGTTGTAGGACGTTCCGGTCATGCCGACCTTGCCGGTGCACCACGTCGCGACGACTTCCTCCTGGCCGTCGACGCTGGTGTAGCCCTTCGCGCGGCCGTTCAACCAATCGATCACGGCCTTGGGCGCGAGAGCTTCGTTCGCGCCGCCGACCGTCGGGCAACCTTCTGAATCACCGGTGCCGGGCGATTCGGAGTGCACGACCGCGAAACCGCGCGGCACCCAGGCATCGACCTGCGAGCTGGAGATCTTCGTGCGCGAGGCTCGGTACGGCACCGACGGCGCGCTCGCGCGCTTCGGCGCGGGCTGGCCGAGCTCCTGGTCGGGATTCCAGAAGTACTCGCGCGTGTCGGGCGCCGTGCCGGCGAAGTACGGGCTCGTCTCGTAGACGACCGGGACCTTCAAGCCCTCGGTGTCCGTCTGCTGCGGCCGCGTGACATCGACGTGCAGCCGGTCGCGCTGGCCGTCGCCGTCGGAATCGAAGTCGGCCTCGACCCACAGTTGTTGGCGGATCCAGGTCTTCTCGTCCTCGAACGCGGGCACGACTTGCGCCTGGCCGTCGACGAAGACGGGCTTCGCGGGCGCGGAGGCCTGAGCGCCGAGCGCAGGTGTGCAGGCGAGCACCGAGATCGTCAGGCCACGGAGCAGCGCGTTGTGGGTGGACATCTCCTGAAGATAGCGAGCGTCGGGGCGCGGATCGCGCTCGCCCCCGCAGCGAAACACTCCTTACGCGATCGGCCGGCCGCGCGCTGCGCAGCCGGCCGATCGACTCGGGACCGTGAAGACCCCTAGCAGCCCGCTGCTAGACCGCGATCACTCGACGACGATCTTCGTGCTCACCATCGTCAGCGGCTTGGACGTCTGCCCGCTGGGCTTCGAGCCGAACGTCTCGAGCTTCTTGAGCGTCTCCATGCCCTCGACGACTTCGCCGAACACGGTGTGCTTGCCGTCGAGGAACTGCGTCGGCTCGAACGTCAGGAAGAACTGGCTGCCGTCGGTGCCGGGGCCGGCGTTCGCCATCGAGAGCATGCCCGGACGTTCGTGCTTGACGAGCGGCGTGAACTCGCCCGCGTACTTGTAGCCCGGGCTCCCCGTGCCGGTGCCGAGCGGGCAACCGCCCTGCGCCATGAACCCGGGGATCACGCGGTGGAACAACAGGCCGTCGTAGAAGCCCGACTCGGCCAGGTAGATCGTGCTCGAAACATGCATCGGCGCCGTATCGGCCATGAGTCGCACGCGGATCGGACCTTCGCTCGTCGTGATCAGCCACGAGTACTTGCGGCCGGCCTCGAACTTGAGCTTCGGCGGCATCGCGAGCTTGGTCTTCCAGCCGGCCTTCGTCTTGTCGATCGCCTGCGTCTTGATGAACTCACGCATCGTGGCGAGCGCCTCGTCGACGGCACCGTCGGCGGGCTTGGGGATCGGCGGCGTCTCGCCCTTCGCGTCGGACTTCTCCGTCTCCGGCGGCTTCACGTCCGGCTTCGGCTCAGGCGGCTTCGGAGCGGGCGGCTTTTCGACGGGCTTGTCGGTCGGCTTCTGGGCCACCGACGCGGAGGCCAGCGTCGGCGCGGCGTCCGGACTCGGAGTCGAGGCCGTCGGCGCGGTCGATGCCGACGTCGAGGACTTCGGGTTGCACGCGGCCAGCGTGGAGAGAGGAATCGTCGAGAACGCGAGGATAAGTAGGGGTCGCAGCATGGACGTGAGCGTAGCGTCCTCGGCCCGATCGCGGAAAATCGGCCGCGTGCGGAGCCCGAGAGCAGGGTTCGAGCGTCACGGGACGCGCGCCGCGCAGCGCCGCTCGGCGAGTTGGCGCGCACCGCGGAGCGTGGGTACCGTGCGCCACGCATGGAAATCCTCGGGGCCTGCATCGGGCTGGGCGTGCTCGCGTTCGCTTTCGGAGGGCTGCTGCTCGGCTGGCTCGCGTACATGCGGATCGGACGTCTCGAGCGACGGATCGTCGAGCTCGAGCACGATCGGGAGAGCGCTCCGACGCGCGGTGAGCGCGCACGGACATCCGCGGAAGAGCTCGCTGCGAGATCGCTCGCGGCCTCCGCAGCACGCGAAGCGCGCACGGCGCAGGACCCGACGATCGCCGCGAGGCCGACGACGAGCGCGCCCACGGCTGGGCCTGCCAGCGCACCTGTCAGCCCGCCGACCCGTGCCTCCGTGAGCGCGACGGAGGGAGCGTCCATGCACGTGCCCACGCCTTCGGAGGCGCGTCCACTCGCGCCGAGTCCGCCTGCGGATCCCGGAGCGGCTCCGTTGCCGCCCGTGTTTCCGCCTTCGATTGCGCCCGAGATACCGTCCGTGGATCGGTCCGCGATTCCGCCCGTGCTCGCGCCTGCGCACGCGAGTACGGCGACGAGCAGCGTCTCTCCGGCGGCGTCCGAGCGCGCCGCGGCACCGCCGCGACCGGCGACGAAACCCTTCGACCTCGAGCGCCTCGTCGGCGTGCGCGGTGCGGCCGTCTTCGGCGGTGTGTGCCTCGCGATCGCGGGATTCCTGTTCCTCCAGCACTCGATCGAGCGCGGCTGGATCACGCCGCTCGCGCGCGTCGTCGCGGCCACGCTCGGCGGGATCGCGTGTCTCGTCGCGTCGTCGCCGCTGCGCCGCCGCGGCTACACGATCACCGCCAACGCGCTCGCCGGCGCTGGCGCCGTGATCCTGTACGCCGCGTCGTGGGCCGCGAGCATGCTTTTCGCCCTCATCGCGCCGATCGTCGCGTTCGCCGCGATGGGCGCGGTCACTGCGGTCTGCGTGAACAGCGCGTGGAAACACGGCGCTCAGCTCGTCGCGGTGCTCGGACTCGTCGGCGGATTCGCGACGCCGTTCGCCTTGTCCACCGGCCAGGACCGACCACTCGGACTATTCGGATACGTTTTGCTGCTCGATCTCGCCTTCTTGTTCCTGGCGGGACGACGCCGCTGGCCGTGGATCGGGGTCGTGGCTCTCGTGGGCACGACGCTCGTTCAAGGCGTGTGGGTCGTGGCGCGCATGGACCCCGACGAGAGCTGGATCGCGCTCGGCATGTTGGGCATCTTCGCGTTCGCGTTCGCGGGCTTCGCGACCACGCGAGCGCCGTCGGAGCGCAAGAGCTGGATCCCGGCGCAAGCGGGCGCGATGCTGCTGCCCTTCGCTTTCGTGCTTTATTTCGCGCACGATTGGGCGCTCGCGATCCCGCTCGGCGCGCTCGCCGTCCTAGCCGGACTTCTGTGCGCGGGAGCCGGCGTGCTCGCGCGGCGCGACGCGACCCCGTGGCTGCCGGTCGGATCGGCCGCGGGTGCGACCGCGCTGCTCTTCACTTGGGCGGCTGCGCAACAGGAAGAGCTCGGCACCGGCGCGTCGTGGATGCTGGCCGGATGTGCGCTCTTGCTCGCAGCGATCCAGCACGCCTTCGCGGAGTGGCGGCGCGCCGACGGGACGATCGTTCCAGGCGCGGTCGCTGGAGCCGCGACGAGCGCGATGGGCGCACTTGCTCTCGCCGGATACGCGGCCGTCGATCCCGGCGCAGCTCTCGCCTGGCCGTGGATCGCGTGCTTCGGCGTGCTCGCCCTCGCGTTGCAGCGTCAGGCCGCGCTCGCCGACCGCATCGAGCTGGCCTGGATCGGCGCGTCGGGTGCTGGACTCGGACTCGCGATCCAGCGCGTGGCCACGCTCGGCACGCTGCGCGCCGAGCGCGACGTTCCGATCTTGGTCGCGGTCGCGGCGATCGGAGCGCTGCTGCTCGCCGCCGCGCACCGTCGGCGCTCGGCTTCGCGAACGGACGTTTTCACGGCCGTAACGAGCTATTTCGCGCTGGCCATGGGCGCGATCTGGAGCAGAGACCTCTTCCTCGGCTCCTACGCGCCCGAGCACGCACTGTCGATCGGAGCGACGCTCGTCCTGGCGATCGGCGCTCTGGCCGCCGCGACCGGCGCGCGCTCGGGCGCGTGCTTCCTGCTCGCCGTGCTGGCGACGTACTTCACACAAGCTGCGCACGTCGTGCGGCCGGAAGATGTCGCGGCTTCCGCGCACTGGGCGACATACGTCGGCCTGCTCGCGGCCACGACGGTGCTCTTCGCCGTGTGGCCGTTCGCCGCGCGCGCGCAGTGGCGCCACAGTTCGCTCGCGTGGTGCGCGGCTCTGGTCCAGCCCCTGGCTTGGGCGCTGCCGATCGGCGCGCTCGTCGAAGCGCACCTCGCGGACTCGCTCGGCTTCATGACGCCGCTCGTGTTCACGCTGGGCACAGCGCTCCTCGCGCGCGCGTCGTGGAGCGCGACGAACGAGACCGAGGACGGACCGCGCCGAGTCCAGCGCCACGCGCGGATCGCCTCGACCATGACGGCGCTGCTCTGCGCGAGCTCCATCGTGCCGATCCACGTAGACATCGAACCCGCGGCGATCACCCTGGCGTTCTTCGGCGCCGCGCTCGCCGTGTTCTGGACGCGCATGGACAGCCTCGTGGTGAAGTGGGTCTGCGTGCTCGCCATCGCGAGCGCGCTGTTCCGGCTGGCGCTGACTTCGGAACGGTGGTCGTTCCACGTGCGTCCGCGGCCGATCGTGAACGTGCACATCTGGACACTGCTCGTCCCGGCCGCGTGCGCGGTCCTGGCGTCGATCCGCTTCCGCGCTCACGAGCTCGAGCGCGGGCGCGGATTCGAGTCCGGTTTTCTCGGCAGCAAGCAGCCGATCGCGGCGGGCCTCACCGGTCTCGCCGCCGTCGTACTCGTCTTCGTGTGGATCAACGTCGAGATCGCCGGACTCTTCGCCATCGGCGAGCGCGTCGGCCTCCACGAGCCGCACGAGCGCGGTCGTGCGCTCGCGACTTCGCTCGGGTGGGCCGTGTACGCGCTGATCCTCCTCGCGCTGGGCGTGACGCGTCGCGCGAGCGGTCCGCGCTGGGCCAGCCTCTGCCTGTTCCTCGCGACGATCGCGAAGGTCTTCCTGTTCGACCTGGGGCATCTCGCGGGTCTGCAACGCGCGGGGTCGATGCTCGGCCTCGCGCTCTCGCTGATCCTCGTCAGCCTCGTCTACCAGCGCTTCGTATTCCGGCGAGCACCGCTCGCGGGTGAGCGGCTGACCCA